>Ga0115005_10000782_pt1 | contig 24740 bp, 25 predicted proteins | sample ArcOceMetagenome_FD_87163 | JGI IMG/M metagenome (GOLD analysis project Ga0115005, IMG submission 87163) | Marine eukaryotic phytoplankton communities from Arctic Ocean - Arctic Ocean - Greenland ARC118M Metagenome | ecosystem: Environmental > Aquatic > Marine > Oceanic | place: Arctic Ocean...
TATTGCGGGCAGTTTAACATAGGCTGCAGGCCTATGATGTTTGCTTTGCATGATTCATAGGCGTGCTGGTATTTATTCTTGCAGGTTTTTACCTGGCTTTAATGGTGATAAATCCGTTTGCCGCGCCTTTTTCAATCAGGGTGACTCTCTCCCAGCCTTCAAAGGCGCCTTGCTTCATAATGCGTTGTGGGGTGGTGACTTTGGCTGGGGCAGTTAAGCTGATGGATTCAATTGGGTTAGCGTCTAAATCGAAAAACTGCACTTGGCCGTCGGCATTCACCATGATCTTTGCAAGGCCTTGCGCGATAACGTGTTCACTGTCTTTGGGTTCAAATTCTAATTTATCTAAACCGCTGCTGAGTCCGTCTTGAATGGAATCCCCCAGTGGCATCATGGATAAAAAGCCATCAATGCCGGCTTTTACTATTTTACCGGCCAGTTTGTCAGCGGTACCGGCTTCTTTTGCGTGCAATACCTGCACTTTCACAAAGCTTTCACCTTCAAATAGACTTTTTGCCAACCAGCTATGAGTAGGGGTTTCTTGTATGGCGCTTAGCCAGTTTTGATTATCTGTTAGCGCAATGCCATCTTTTAACTTGGCCGTAAGAGACGCGGTAATTTCAGCTTGTTGGTAGTTAGGGTGTAAAAAGCGCACCACCACAATATTGCTGGTGGCTTTATCGTTGGCCGCGCCGGTTTCAAGCAGCTTTAAGTTATCCAGTTCCATGATGAGCTTTGCCAAAACCAAAATTCCTTGTGAATAATAAATATGAGAAGTGAGCACAATATAAAGCAGTCAGCATAGGACACCAATACAAAGTGACCGGCATTTTTTGACCAGAGATTATTTTGGTGCCTAACAAATAGCGAAAATGAGGTAAAAATAGACAATTTTCTCTAAAAGGACTTGAAATCAAAGGCGAACAAAGAGATAAAACCCTTTATAGATTCATATTGGTGCATTCATATAAGCATGGCTACAATATGGGTTCGGCTAGGTGCCTTATTGGTGCGTATAGAAACGCCTTGAACCGTCACAAAAGGTTCAGCAAAAAGGTAAGTTTCAATAAGGTTATTGTGCGCTATACATAACTTAAGTCAGTGGTTTAGCGTTATATGTGGGGTATATTATATTGCCTAAACACATACTATTAAGCCCATAAGCCAGAGCGAAATGATTTACTGCTAAGTGTATTTATATGGGCTTGGCAATGTTTACAACGATGATGGATACTCAGATTAGCGAGTGACTCCATGGTCCAAATAGAATACTAAGTTAAATTAGTTAGAGGGTGCCGCCACTATGTGGCTGGCGATTAAAATTTAGGAGTAAGATATGAAATTAGTTACGGCCGTAATTAAGCCATTCAAATTAGATGACGTGCGTGAAGCGCTATCTGAAATTGGTGTACAAGGTGTTACCGTTACAGAAGTTAAAGGTTTTGGTCGTCAGAAAGGTCACACTGAGCTATATCGTGGTGCTGAGTACGTTGTAGACTTTCTTCCAAAAGTTAAACTAGAAATTGCTATTGATGATTCCCTTACTGATAAAGTAATCGAAGCGGTTAGCTCTGCTGCCAATACTGGCAAAATCGGTGATGGTAAAATCTTCGTTACCTCACTAGAGCAAATCATTCGAATTCGTACCGGTGAAACGGGCAGCGACGCAGTATAATTTTTACAAGCTTTGTAAAAATACCAAGGGTGCTTAGGCGCCCTTTTTTATTTCCTTTCTATTTTTGTTATTCCCATCTAATTGCGCAATTGCCGTGCAAACTTCTAAAAAATGCAGTGCAGAATTTTAAATATCACTATTTTTGCGTAAAAAGTGCGCACTAAAGAAAAGCAGGCAAGTGAAAACTGAGTTAAAAAAGTGCACAAAGTTTAAAGCTAATTATCAAAAAGCCAGTCCACGCCTCAAAAATCATTCATGGCATAGCCTTTGCTCTACCCTGTTTAGCCAAATTCGGTCACACATATAAATAGGAACAATAAAAATGCTAAACACCATAGGTAAAGTAGCGGGTATTGCTGCTCTAACATTGGGTGCTGCCATTGCTCAAGCATCAGATACTATTAAAGTGGGTGTGCTTCACTCCTTGTCTGGCACCATGGCTATCTCTGAAACAACACTTAAAGATACTGTTTTAATGCAGATCGAAGAGCAAAATAAAAAAGGTGGTTTGTTAGGTAAAAAATTAGAAGCGGTTGTAGTTGACCCTGCATCTAACTGGCCGTTATTCGCGGAAAAAACCCGTGAGCTTTTAGCAAAAGAAAAAGTAGACGTTATTTTTGGTTGCTGGACTTCTGTATCTCGTAAATCTGTATTACCAGTGATCGAAGAGCTAAACGGCTTAATGTTTTACCCTGTTCAATATGAAGGTGAAGAATCTTCTAAAAATGTTTTCTACACAGGCGCAGCGCCAAACCAGCAAGCCATCCCTGCTGTTGATTATTTAATGGATGAAGTAGGTGCTAAACGCTGGGTACTAGCCGGTACCGATTATGTTTACCCACGTACAACCAACAAAATTCTTAAAAGCTATTTAAAAAGCAAAGGTGTTAAAGACGAAGACATCCTTGTTAACTACACACCGTTTGGCCACTCTGATTGGCAGACAATTGTTTCTGACGTGAAAAAATTTGGTTCACAAGGTAAAAAGACAGCGGTTGTTTCAACCATCAATGGCGATGCAAACGTACCTTTCTATAAAGAGCTAGCGAACCAAGGCATCAGCGCTGAAGACATTCCAGTTGTGGCGTTTTCTGTAGGTGAAGAAGAGCTATCTGGTTTTGATACTAAACCACTTGTAGGTCACCTAGCGGCTTGGAACTACTTCCAGTCTGCTGAATCTGATCTAAACGATGAGTTCATCGAACAATGGCAGGCATATACTAAAAACGACGAGCGCACGACCAATGACCCAATGGAAGCCACTTACATTGGCTTTGAAATGTGGGCAAAAGCCGTTGAAAAAGCGAAGTCTGTAAAAGTAGACGACGTGCGTACAGCTATGTACGGAATCGAAGTACCTAACTTAACTGGCGGTACTGCGGTAATGAATACTAACCACCACCTTTCTAAGCCTGTACTAATTGGCGAAATCCAAGAAGACGGTCAGTTTGACATTGTTTGGCAGACTGAAGGCGAAGTGAAAGGCGATGCATGGACTGATTTCCTTCCTGAAAGTAAAAACCTAATGTCTGATTGGACTGCTCCAGTTAGCTGCGGTAACTACAACACAGTAACAAAAGTATGTGCAGGTTCTGAAGTAGCGGCTGAATAATTCGCTTTTAGAACTGAAAAATAAACACCAATCGTTAAAGCATGGTTTAGGCCATGCTTTAACAGTTTGTTTTTCATGCTCAGTGATATTTTTAATACGTTAGAAATATCACACCGCATTCATTTAATCCCAAGGTTTTCCCATGAAATTCATCCAAGCATTATTGCTGTGCGTATTCGCATTGAGCGGTAATGTATATGCCAATACTGATTCCACTGGCTTACAAAGCAGTAATGTTGATTCACAAGTCTCATTGTTAAATCAATTACCCAAATCCAGCTATAAAGAGAAAGCCGTCATTCTTAATAAAATGGCCGCACTGGATGACAAAAACACATTGGGGTTATTCCAAGACTTATTTAAAGGCCAGTTGTTTTACATTAAAAAAACAAAACAAGTGGTGTATAGAGAAAAACTAGAAAACAAAAAATATTCAGCCGTTGATGCCATTACAGGCGAAGCACTGGGTGAGTACAAAAAACGTAAGCTGAAAAAAATAGGCATTAACAATAGCTTACGCCGCACTCTTAATAGCCTTATTTCTAAGCTTCAAATTACCTCGCAAGACGCCGATGTGCGTGAGCATGCATCTCTAGAGCTATTAAAAAATGCGGATGCCAGCAATATCGATATTATCGAGTTAGCGCTTTCCACTGAAAAAACAGAACGCATTAAAACAATCCTATTAACGGCCCAAGCCATTGTTACCCTTGATAGTGTGATTAGCACTGAGCGTTTAGCTGCATTAGAAACATTAGACGGTTCATTATTCCAAGAAACACGTAATGCATTGTATTCATTCATATCAAACTATGAAGCCAATCCAGAAGCCTACGACTTAAAAGAGCTAACCTTGGCGCAAACCACATTAAACGACATCAACGAAATGATGAAGCTGAATGCGGTATTAGAAAATGTGTATTTTGGTATTGCCTTAGGCGCAGTACTGTTACTTGCGGCCATTGGCCTAGCCATTACCTTTGGTGTGATGGGCGTCATCAATATGGCCCATGGTGAGATGATCATGTTAGGGGCTTACACCACATTTGTGATTCAGCAACTTATGCCTGACAACATTGGTATGTCTTTGGTTGTGGCAATTCCGGCTGCGTTTTTAGTTTCGGGTTTGGTGGGTGTATTAATTGAGCGTTTGGTTATTCGTCATTTATACGGACGCACGTTAGAAACTTTATTGGCCACTTTTGGTATCAGCTTAATTTTACAGCAAGCCGTGCGCTCATTATTTGGCCCGCTAAACCAAGACGTAGTAACACCGGATTGGATGGCAGGCAGCTTTATGGTTAACGATGGTTTGGCACTTACCTATAACCGTTTATACATCATTATTTTCAGCTTATTAGTATTGGCTGCATTAGCCTTAGTATTGAAAAGAACGTTATTTGGTTTGCAAATGCGCGCCGTTACCATGAACCGTCCAATGGCCAGTTCTATGGGTATTAAAACCGGTTGGGTTGATGCCTTAACCTTTGGTTTAGGTTCGGGCATTGCGGGTATTGCTGGTGTGGCGCTTTCCCAGTTAACCAACGTGGGGCCAAACTTAGGTCAGGCTTATATCATCGACAGCTTTATGGTTGTGGTATTTGGTGGTGTAGGTAATTTGTGGGGCACATTAGTTGGCGCTATGTCGTTAGGTGTTGCCAACAAATTATTCGAGCCAATGGCCGGTGCTGTTTTAGCAAAAATTATTGTGTTAGTCGCGATTATTTTATTCATTCAAAAAAGACCAAGGGGTTTGTTTGCCCTTAAAGGTCGCGCGGTGGAGGATTAATCATGAGCACAATCAATCAAGCACCTTCAAATCAAACAGGTTTAAAACTGGGTCCGTTAGCCACGTTGTTAGTGGGTGATAAAGGTGGCCAGCGCTTAATTATGGCGCTGATCGCATTGGCAGTACTGATGCCTGTAGGGAATTTATTTTTCCCAACGGACAGCATTTTTCATGTGTCTACCTACACATTAACCCTAATGGGTAAATATTTATGCTACGCACTTTTAGCTTTGGCGGTGGATTTAATATGGGGATATTGCGGCATATTAAGTTTGGGCCACGGTGCGTTTTTTGCGCTGGGCGGTTACGCCATGGGTATGTATTTGATGCGCCAAATTGGCGACCGTGGTGTGTACGGTAATGCAGAGCTGCCTGACTTTATGGTGTTTCTAAACTGGAGCGAGTTACCTTGGTACTGGTTTGGCTTTGATCAGTTTTGGTTCTCAATGATCATGGTATTAGCGGCTCCAGGTATTTTAGCGTTTGTATTTGGTTGGTTAGCGTTTCGCTCTCGTGTAACGGGTGTGTATTTTTCTATTATTACCCAGGCCTTAACGTATGCATTGTTGTTAGCGTTTTTCCGCAATGACATGGGCTTTGGTGGCAATAATGGTTTAACCGACTTTAAAGACATTCTAGGCTTTGATTTACAAAGTGATAACACCCGCGCTGCTTTGTTCATTGCATCAGTAGTGGCACTTATTATTGGTTATTTAATTTGCCGATTAATTACCACCTCAAAATTAGGCCGTGTACTTGTGAGCATCCGTGACGCGGAAATGCGCACACGATTTGTAGGATACCGAGTTGAAAACTACAAACTGTTTGTCTTTGTGATTTCAGCCATGTTGGCAGGCATTGCAGGGGCCTTGTATGTGCCGCAAGTGGGCATTATTAACCCTGGTGAGTTTTCACCGATTAATTCTATCGAAATGATTATTTGGGTAGCCGTTGGCGGCCGCGGTACATTGTTTGGTGCTGTGATTGGTGCCATTGCGGTTAACTACGCTAAAACTTATTTTACTGGTGCGTTTGCCGAATTATGGTTGTTTATGTTGGGTGGTTTGTTTGTGATGACCACACTGTATTTACCAAAAGGCATCGTAGGGTTTGTAAAACAAATACAGCAAGGTGAAGGTAAAGCCAGTCAGGTTTATACCTTCATGAAAAATAAACTAACAGTGAAAGGAGCGTAACAATGAGTTTGGCTATCCCTAAACATATTGAAAAAGAATACGCTCTCTACATGGACGGTGTAAGCGTGAGCTTTGATGGCTTTAAAGCCATCAATAATTTATCTCTGTATATCGAACCTGGCGAAATGCGCGCGATTATCGGGCCAAACGGCGCCGGTAAAACCACCATGATGGATATCATTACTGGTAAAACAAAACCTGATTCGGGCTCGGTGATTTTTAATAATGAATTAGACCTTACACAATACGATGAAGCCGCTGTGGCTAACTTAGGTGTGGGCCGAAAATTTCAAAAACCAAGTGTGATTGAAAGCCTAACGGTATTTGAAAACTTGGAGCTTTCATTAAAAGGTGGCCGTGGTGTATGGCAGGCCCTGTTCCATAAACTCACCGCTGAGAAAAAACAAAAAATCGATGACATCTTAGAGTTGATTGCACTGAGCGATCGCCAAGAGGATCTAGCTGCCAATTTGTCACACGGTCAAAAGCAGTGGTTAGAAATCGGCATGCTGATTTCACAAGAGCCTGAATTGTTGCTGATTGATGAGCCAGCCGCTGGCATGACAGATGAAGAAACCATGAAAACCGCCGAGCTATTTAAAAAATTGGCGAAAAAACATTCGTTAGTGGTGGTAGAACACGACATGGACTTTATAAAAGCCTTAGAGTGCAAAGTGACGGTTTTACATGAAGGCAGTGTATTGGCTGAAGGTTCTCTAGAAAGTGTTCAGAACAATCAAAAAGTAATTGAAGTTTATTTAGGGCGCTAACATGTTAGAAGTTAAAGATTTAGATGTGTCGTACGGTGCCAGCCAAGCTTTATATGAAGTGTCCATGAAAGCAGAGATCGGCAAAGTCACCTGTGTATTGGGGCGCAACGGTGTGGGTAAAACCACACTAATGAAAGCTCTGTCAGGGCATATGCCTGCAAAAAATGGTGAGATCGTTTGGTTAGGGGATAACATCAATAAAGATGCGCCCTATGACCGCGCCAAAAACGGCATTGCGTATGTGCCACAGGGTCGTGATATTTTTTCGCAACTAACCGTTGAAGAAAATCTAAAAACGGCGTTTTCCAGTTTAAAGAAAAAAGACCGCTTCATTGATGAAGAGGTGTTTGAGCTGTTCCCCGTATTAAAACAAATGCTGCATCGTCGCGGTGGTGATTTAAGTGGCGGCCAGCAACAACAGTTGGCCATTGCCCGCGCCTTATTATTGCGCCCCAAAATGCTCATATTAGATGAGCCTACTGAGGGCATTCAGCCATCTATCATCAAAGACATTCAGCGAGTCATAGAACTGTTGCGTGAACGTGGAAATATGGCCATTGTACTGGTGGAGCAATATTTGGACTTTGCCACAGCCTTGGCAGATGACTACATTATTTTAGAACGTGGCCGTGTGGTGGCATCAGGTGATAAAGCCCACTTAAACAGTTCGGACGATGTACAGCGTTTGTTAGCTATCTAATATTAAGACCAATAATAATTAAAATTGTACCTGACTATTTAGTCAGGTATTCTGCGCCATTTTCACTGGCCAGATAATTGAACGCGAGTTAGTGCATGAATACCCACGCAGCCCACGCTGTTAAAGCAGCCCCCCTTGATAGTAAGCGCTGGCTAGCTAAGTTTAGTGGCGAATTCAAAGCCAAATCAGATAAAACCATCCTAGGCCAAACAGAGCATTACGGCCCGTTAAGAGTGCAGCGCCCGTTTTATCCAGAAGGGGCGGATTTATTACACCTGTATTTATTGCACCCACCGGGAGGCTTGGTTGGTGGTGACAAACTATCGATCCAACTGGATGCCAAGGCCAATAGCAAGGTGCTAATGACCACGCCCTCTGCGGGCAAAATGTATCGCAATATTAGCGGTCTAAAACAATCTCAAATGGTGGACATTAAAATTGCGGATGGCGCCTCGCTGGAATATCTACCGCAAGAAAACATTGTCTTTGATGGTGCTTATGGCCAGTTAAATACCGAAGTGCAAATACAAGGCAGCGGTTTGTTTATAGGTTGGGAACTGACCTGCCTTGGACGCTTCGAAAGCGATGAAATGTTTGAAGCCGGTGAGCTGACTCAAAGCTTGTCGATCACACACGACGGCAAGCCATTGTTTATGGATCGACTGGTGCTAACAGCCCCAAGTGATTTACAAACAAGCATGGCGGGCTTTCAAGGTAAAAGTGTATTTGGCAGTTTTGTGATTAACCGTGATGTAGTGTCATTATTAACACAGACAAATAAAGAATTTGATTTAGCGCAGTGGCAAGCACAAGTGAATGAGCAAATATCACCCGCTCGCATTGCCGTGACACAAAAGCCCAATGTATTTGTTGCACGTATTTTAGGCGACAAAGCCCAGCAAGCTCGTAATGTGTTTGAAGAGTTATGGGAAATATTGCGCCCCAGTGTATTAAAGCGCGAAGCGTGTGCCCCGCGTATTTGGCGCACCTAGGCATCGACTGAATTTATAAATCGCTAAACAATATGCTTAGCGATCAAACAGAATACTAAAAATAAGGTAGCCCCATGGAATTATCCCCAAGAGAAAAAGACAAACTTTTATTATTTATGGCGGGTGAGCTTGCACAAAAGCGTTTGGATCGAGGGGTAAAATTAAACTACCCAGAGAGCATCGCATTAATCAGTAATTTTATAATTGAAGGTGCACGTGATGGCCGCACCGTAGCGGAACTAATGAACGCTGGGCGCCAAGTAATATCGGCGGAGCAAGTAATGGATGGCATCGCAGAAATGATCCATGAGGTACAGGTAGAAGCTACCTTTCCAGATGGCACGAAACTGGTCACGGTACACAACCCAATCGCTTAATCGCTTAATCGATTGGATCTAGCTGCGTTGCCAGAGCTGCGTTAAAAATTAAATCTCATTCGTTACATAGCTCCGCTATGCGCCTCACGAGATTGAAATTTGTGCCTTGCTCTGACTGCCTCGCAAACGATCCTTTAGAAGTTTGAAATTAAAAATAGGGGTGTAGGCAGCTAAAGTTGTAATGTTAATTAGCTGTCAAAAGCGCACTTCGAATAAAAATAAAGGGAATAACATGATTCCAGGTGAATTAATCAGCGCTGATGGCGAGATTGAATTAAACGTTGGCCGCAAAACGGTCACGGTTGAAGTGGCGAATATGGGTGATCGTCCGATTCAGGTGGGCAGCCATTATCATTTTTATGAAGTGAACCCAGCCTTAAAATTTGAAAAAGAAAAAACCAGAGGCTTTCGTTTAAATATTGCAGCAGGCACCGCTGTGCGTTTTGAGCCAGGCCAAACCCGTGAAGTTGAATTAGTAGAATTTGCCGGTAAAAAAGAAATCTACGGATTCCGTGGTGAAATACAGGGGGCATTATAGTCATGGCTAAAATTAGCAGAAAAGCATATGCCGATATGTACGGGCCGACTGTTGGCGACAAAGTACGTTTGGGGGATACAGAATTATTCATTACCCCAGAAAAAGATTACACCGTGTATGGCGACGAAGTGAAATTCGGCGGCGGTAAAGTGATTCGTGATGGCATGGGTCAAAGTCAAACCGCTCATGCTGCCGGTGACATTCCAGATACAGTCATTACCAATGCATTGATTTTAGATTACTGGGGCATTGTGAAAGCCGATCTTGCTATTAAAGGCGGGCGCATTCATGCCATTGGTAAAGCGGGTAACCCAGATACTCAAGAGGGCATCACCATTGAAGTGGGCCCAGGCACAGAAGTCATTGCTGGCGAAGGGCAAATCGTAACCCCTGGTGGAATCGATGCGCACATTCATTTTATTTGCCCGCAACAAATTGAAGAAGCATTAATGAGCGGTGTTACCACCATGCTTGGCGGTGGTACTGGTCCGGCCACAGGTACCAATGCCACAACTTGTACTCCGGGTCCGTGGCACATTGGCAAAATGCTGCAAGCGGTTGAAGACCTACCAATGAACATTGGATTTTTAGGCAAAGGTAATGCGAGTTTACCGGATGCGCTAACCGAGCAAATTGAAGCCGGCGCCATGGGCTTAAAATTACACGAAGATTGGGGCACAACACCTGCGTCAATTGATAACTGTTTAACGGTTGCCGAAGAGCAAGATGTGCAAGTGGCCATTCACACAGACACATTAAATGAATCCGGTTTTGTAGAGGACACATTAGCTGCCTTTAAAGGCCGAGTGATTCATACCTATCACACTGAAGGGGCAGGCGGCGGCCACGCGCCAGATATTATAAAAGCCGCAGGCGAGCCAAACGTATTGCCGTCATCCACTAACCCAACGCGTCCTTACACAGTTAATACTGTGGATGAGCATTTGGATATGTTGATGGTGTGTCACCATTTGGACCCAAATATTCCTGAAGATGTGGCGTTCGCGGATTCACGTATTCGTCGTGAAACCATAGCCGCAGAAGACATCCTTCATGACCTTGGTTGTTTTAGTATGATTTCATCAGACTCGCAAGCCATGGGTCGAGTAGGCGAAGTGATTACACGTACATGGCAAACCGCGCACAAAATGAAAGTGCAGCGCGGCCCGTTGGATGAAGATAAAAACGCCAAAGTAGACAATACCGATAACCATCGCTGTAAACGCTACATTGCAAAATACGCCATTAACCCAGCCATCACCATGGGCATCAGCCACGAAGTGGGCTCTATTGAAGTGGGTAAATTAGCAGATTTGGTTTTATGGAAACCCATGTTTTTTGGCACCAAGCCGTCGCTTATTTTAAAAGGCGGCATGATTGCCGGAGCGCCAATGGGCGACCCGAATGCGTCGATCCCAACGCCACAGCCGGTACACTATCGACCAATGTTTGGTGCCATGGGCAAAGCGGTACATCAAACCAGCATTAACTTTGTATCCAAGTCAGCTTTAGAAAAAGGCACGCTGGATCACCTTGGTTTGCAAAAACAATTAAGCGCGGTAAAAGATACACGTATCATTTCTAAAGCGGATATGAAATTAAATGATTACCAGCCGGTATTAGAAGTGGACCCGCAAACTTATGTAGTAAAAGCAGATGGTGTGGAACTAAGTTGCGAACCGGCGGAAGAGTTGCCGTTGGCTCAGCGCTATTATCTTTTTTAAACGGCAGAATAAACGCTAAGGATCACAGTGTGTGATTCTTACAACAGAAATAAAATTTGTAGGAGAGCGCTTACGCGCGACCTTTAAACGTGAAAATATTTACCAAAGTATTAGAAACTGAATTGCCGCAAGGCGCGGCGAGCGAAAGCATTAGCCTAAGTTTTGATGATCGCAAACGCGGTCGTCTAAAAATCATTACTGATAACGGTAACGATGCAGGCATTCAAATTGAGCGCGGCCAAGTACTGCGTCATGGTACCGTATTAACAAACGATGCCAATGACTATCTATTAATAATGGCCAGTAACGAGAAAGTCTCTACCGCCTATGTAGAGAACAAAACCCTATTTGCACGCGGTTGTTACCACCTAGGTAATCGCCATGTGCCATTGCAAATTGGCGAAGGCTTTTTACGTTTTCAAGAAGACTATGTATTGGATGACATGCTGCATGGTTTGGGTATTCATGTAAAACATGAAGAAGCGCCGTTCGAACCTGAAAACGGTGCATATGCCCCGGGAGAAGGTCACTCACATAATCACGGCCACTCACACGATCACGATACAGATGGGCATCATCATGGCCACAGCCACTGAGTTGAATTCTGAATCCACAACCGCCAGTAGTTTATTAGCGCTGCTGCATATTTCTAGTCCGGCATTGCCTGTGGGAGCGTTCGCGTATTCACAAGGATTAGAATACGCCCTAGATCACGGCTGGTGTAACAACCGAGATGATGTGGAAAACTGGATACAAGATAATTTGACGTTTGGATTAGGTCAGTTAGATCTACCGGTATTTTTGCGCTTGTATGATGCTTGGTTGAATAACGATGCACAGAAAATAGAATACTGGAACCAAATGCTGCTGGCCTTTCGCGAAAGCAAAGAGCTTTACCTAGAAGACACACAAGTGGGCAGCGCCTACGGGCAATGGCACTTGGGGCAAGACAAAAACCGCGAGCAATATTTGCAGCTTTGTCCGCAGCCCAGTGTGGTGGCCATGAGTTCGCTGGCTTCACTATTAAGCGGCATAGATAAATCCACTGCCCTTTTAGGCTTTGCATGGAGCTGGTGTGAAAACCAAATTGCCTGCGCCAGCAAAGCCATGCCCATGGGGCAAACCGATGGGCAAAAAATCTTACAAAGCTTAATTCCCAAAATTACCAAGATTTGCGAACAAGCGGCATTAATAAAAGACGATGAAATAGGCACAGGCCAAATGGGCTTGGCTCTCGCGTCGTCATTGCATGAACAACAGTATTCACGATTGTTTAGATCGTAAACACGAGAGATGAGTGATGGGAGACGTAAGATGCGCTCCGTTGCTCGTCCCTTTTATTAATAGAATTAAGTCTTAACATTATTTATTAGGAGAGAGCGTTTCCGAGGAAAGTTAGGCAAGGCAAAAATTTATTTTCACGCGGCGCATAGCGGAGCTATGTAACAAGTTAAAATTCATTTTTAACGCAGTATAACTGACGTAGGTAGCTCTATATAAAATGACAAAACAAGTATTAAGAATTGGTATTGGCGGCCCTGTGGGTTCTGGTAAAACGGCACTGCTAGAGCAGCTTTGCCAAACCATGCGTGAACACTACAACATTGCTGTAGTAACCAACGACATTTACACCAAAGAAGACGCCGCCTTTTTAATGCGCAAAGAAGCGCTTGAAGAAGACCGCATCATGGGCGTGGAAACCGGCGGTTGCCCACACACGGCCATTCGCGAAGATGCTTCTATGAACCTTGCTGCTGTAAAAGAGCTGCAAGATAAACACGAAGGCTTAGAAGTGGTATTTGTCGAAAGCGGCGGCGATAACTTGTCCGCCACATTTAGCCCAGAGCTTTCAGATTTAACCCTTTATGTTATTGATGTTTGCGCCGGTGATAAAATTCCTCGTAAAGGGGGCCCGGGCATTACCAAGTCTGATTTGTTGATTATCAATAAAGTGGATATTGCACAGCATGTGGGTGCATCATTGGATATCATGGACCGTGATACTAAAAAAATGCGCGGTGACAAACCTTTTGTACTGGCCAATGTTGAAACCACAAAGGGCATTGCTGATATCATTCGATTCATTATTGAAGACGGCATGTTAGAAAAACGTGCGAGCATTGAGCCGCTATTAGAAAAAATGATACCGGGCCACAAAGTGGATGCCACAACGGCCATGCAGTCGACTCGCTCTGTTTAAGTCAGCGCCATAACGATTATTAACACCTTGTGTAAAAAGGACGAACAATGAAAAAAATAGCGGCATGTATTTTAGCCAGCTTACCGGCACTTGCTTTCGCTCACCCAGGCCACGAGCAAGCCAGCAGCATGATGGGTTTGGTATCCGGTGCGTTGCACCCTTTATTAGGGCTTGATCACTTATTGGCTATTTTAGCCTTGGGCCTGTTTAGTGCACGTTTAGAGGGCAAACAACGTTTTGTTGTACCTGCTGTATTTTTAACCATGATGGCCACAGGCTTTTATATGGCCCATGCAGGGCTGCATAGCCTAAGTGGTGCGTTCATTGAAACGGCCATTATGCTGTCTTTATTGTTTGCAGTTGTTTCTATGCTGGTTGTGGTGGCCATGAAAAAAAGCCAGCTACTATCAGGGGTGAAACAAGGTGCAGCATGGTTAATGACAGGCTTTGCAGTGTTTCATGGTTTGGCCCACGGTTTAGAAGTACCCGCCGGTGCCACATTAAATGGCTTTGCTCTTGGCTTTTTAAGTGCCAGCGCATTATTGATCGCCATTGCTTATGGTGCAGTGAGCTTTGTGAACAAGCAGCAGTTAAAGCAGTTAACGCCCATTAAGGTGCGTATTGATTAATTAAGTAGCTGCTTTCAATGAAATGCCCACAGCCATGTGGGTATTTTTGTTTCTGTGTCCTGTTCTTACCTATTAAAAGCCAAACCCTGCATATTTCCCCGTATTTTCTGTCTCAGGCCTTCGGCTTAATTCCTTACAGCTTTCGTGGCTAAAACTAAAAAACGTCCCATTTTGGTGCTTACCTTAAAAAAGCATCAAATATGCGCACTCTTCGTGAGCCATGTTTGTGCTAATGCATCAATTTAGAGCCTGTTCTATGTCGCTAAATATCTAATAAAGCATTAGGGCCCAGTAAACATAGGCGTTTGTAAAAGTTGGCACCGGCTTTGCAATATCAGGGCAAGATTAATTATTAAATAAATAATGCGCTAAAGCTGAGCAAGCATCACTAGCAAAGCGGTTAAAACGGGCCACAAGCCTGAAGCGTAACTTTCAAAAAGCAAAAATTACAATACAACGAAGGATATAAATTATGAAAACTCTATCTAAAGCCATTGCTATCGCTTCTCTAGTAAGCGCATCTGCTTTAACAGCTCAAATGGCTCAAGCCGAAGTTGAAGTTTCTGCATCTGTTGCAGCTTCTAACATGTACCTATGGCGTGGTACTGATCTAGGTGCTACTGCTCTAGATACAGATGCTGATAATGAAGCTGATCTACACGGTGGTACACCAGCTATCTCTGGTGATTTATCTGTAAGCATGGGCGGTGCATATGGTGGTGTTTGGGCTTCTTCTGGCGATATTGCTGGTGGTAATGAATATGACTTATATGTTGGTTACGGTTTAGAAGCTGGTCCTGTTGCTATCGATGCAAGCGTTTGGACTTACGTTTACCCTTCTGCAGCCTCTGACACAATGTTTGATCTTACTGAAGTAGTTGTAAGTGCCTCTGTTGCAGACGCTTCTGTTACTTTATACGAAACTGTTACTGGTAACTCTGATGATTACCGCTATGTGACTCTTGGCTACGGCGCTGGTGACTTCTCTGCAACTGTAGGTCTGTCAATGTCAGATGACGAATCTGACGAATACACTCACGTAGATCTAGGTTATGCCTACAGCGAAAACCTAAGCTTCACTTTCAGCCAAGTTGTTGATCAGAAGCTTGACGGTTCTGTTGATGACAGCCTAAAAACTGTTGTTACTTTAAGCCTTCCAATCAAATAATTTGATTTTATAAATTTAAAACTGGGTTACTAATAATCATATTAGTCAAACCCAGTTTTGTGTTTTTTACCTTAATAGGAGTTTGATATGAAACTGGTTACAGCCGTTATCAAGCCTTTCAAATTAGACGACGTGCGTGAAGCACTGTCTGAAATTGGCGTTCAAGGCATCACTGTTACAGAAGTGAAAGGTTTTGGTCGTCAGAAAGGTCACACAGAATTGTACCGTGGTGCAGAATACGTGGTTGATTTTCTACCTAAAGTAAAACTAGAAATCGCCATCGACGATGAGCTAACCGATAAGGTTATCGAAGCGGTATCTAAAGCTGCCAACACTGGCAAAATTGGTGACGGAAAAATCTTCGTTACTAATGTAGAACAAATCGTACGTATTCGTACTGGTGAAACAGGATCTGACGCAGTTTAATTTTTTAACATACTGCTTGTATAAGCAGGCGTTAAAAAACAAAATTGTAGATGAATTTAATTTTACGTTTTTTATAAAAACGTATTGAACAAAATGCGAGGGCATTATGGAAAACCAAATTTTCCAACTTCAATACGCCATGGATACCTTTTACTTCTTGGTATGTGGCGCACTTGTAATGTGGATGGCGGCTGGTTTCGCTATGTTAGAAGCGGGCTTAGTTCGTTCTAAAAACACCACAGAAATCTTAACTAAAAACGTTGCGTTGTTCGCAATCTCTTGCACCATGTACCTAGTTTGCGGTTACGCAGTTATGTATGACGGTGGTTACTTCCTTCAGGGCATTACTGAAGTAGATACAGCTGCAGTACTTGCTGACTTCGCTGCACGTGAAGACGGTTTTGAAGGCGGTTCAATTTACTCTGGCGCGTCTGACTTCTTCTTCCAAGTTGTATTCGTAGCGACTGCTATGTCAATCGTATCTGGTGCGGTTGCTGAGCGTATGAAGCTATGGGCATTCCTTGCTTTCGCAGTGGTAATGACTGGTGTTATTTACCCAATGGAAGGCGCTTGGACTTGGGGCGGCCAATCTGTATTTGGTATGTACTCTCTTGGCGATGACTTCGGTTTCTCTGACTTTGCTGGTTCTGGTATCGTTCACATGGCCGGTGCTGCTGCAGCCCTTGCTGGTGTACTTCTACTAGGTGCTCGTAAAGGTAAATACGGTGCTAACGGTCAAGTTAACGCGATCCCAGGTGCTAACCTTCCTCTAGCTACGCTAGGTATGTTCATCCTTTGGATGGGTTGGTTCGGCTTTAACGGTGGTTCTGTTCTTAAGCTTGGCGATATCGCTAACGCTAACGCCGTTGCTGTTGTATTCACTAACACCAACGCAGCTGCTGCAGGTGGTTTGATTGCTGCTCTATTCCTAGCACGCGTACTATTCAAGAAAGCTGACTTAACAATGGCCCTTAACGGTGCACTTGCTGGTCTTGTTGCTATTACAGCTGAGCCTTCTACTCCAACTCCATTCGAAGCCACTATCATTGGTGCTATCGGTGGTCTGATCGTTGTTGTATCTATCCTTGCGCTAGATAAACTAAAAATTGATGATCCAGTTGGTGCTATCTCTGTACACGGTGTTGTAGGTCTATTCGGTCTATTGGTTGTTCCATTCACTAACGATGGCGCAACAATCGGTGGCCAACTTGTTGGTGCACTAACAATCTTTGTATGGGTATTCGTTGCATCTCTAATCACTTGGGGCGTAATCAAAGCGGTTATGGGTCTACGTGTTAGCGAAGAAGAAGAATACGAAGGTGTTGATCTAACTGAATGTGGTATGGAAGCGTACCCAGAGTTCACTAATAAGTAATTATTAGTAAAACAACTAACCCCAGCGGTTAGTTGTTTCAAGTTAGAATCAAAAAAAGGCTCATCATTTGATGGGCCTTTTTTGTGTCTACTGATCCGTCCTAAAGTAAGTTGACCTAAGGGGCTTATTTTAGAGCAGCTTAGTGTGAGAGAAGGTGAGTAGATATATTATAGTGGATGATTTTAGAGTTGTTTTGGTGGCGAAACAGGGGTGTCTGTAGTTACGTCATAATTTAATAAATTTCGGTTATCGTGCTGCCAAGGATGAAAATCTTTTTTAAAAAAATCCATATACAAACTCCAATGAGTGTTTATAAACCCCTGCTTTCCAAAAATAAATTTTAAACAACTTTTAAGTGTTTTCCATCTCCAAAGCTGTTTGTCATGTCGTAATAACATTAGCATCACGCAGGTTAGGTCGAAGGTATAATGAAGCGTAAATTTAATCATGAGCTGCTTCCTTATTTTATAGCTCCCGCCTGTATGTAGAAATACATCAAAGGCTACGGATTTATGCTCTAACTCTTCACTTGCATGCCATAGCCATAAAGACTTCATGTCTTCTGGGACTTTTTCCATATTCCAGCCCTTCAATAAATTCTCTGCAAATATGGCAGTGAAGTGCTCTGCAGCAACCGTGGCTGCTAGTTTTTTCGATTTACAGTCGAAGTTATTAATCTGGTCAACTCTTCTTTGCCATTGAGCTTCCAGTTTTTCTAGATTGTAGCCTCGCTTTGAACATAGCAATTCATTATATTTTTGATGTTCGCGTCTGTGCATGCCCTCTTGACCAAAAAAAATGCTCATTTCCATTTTTAATTTTTTATCAGTAATATCATTTGAATAAGCTCTTACGCTATCAATAAATGACTTTTCCCCTATAGGAAACCCTAGACTAAGGCTGTTAAAAAATGCTGTTCTGAATGGATCGTTATCTAGCCAGTCTGATTCCAAATGTTTTTCTTGCAGCTGAAAATTTCGGTTTCTAACTTGAAGATCAATGTCTTCTGGCATTCTAGATGCCTGCATTAATACTGTCATTTTTACGCCTCTTTAATTCCTTCCTACTGATTAAAGACAATTTCATTAGTAGAATTAAGTTTATATTTTAATGTATTGAATGAGAAAAGCGAAATAAACCGAATGTCAGTTGAACATATGAGTCGGAGTATTACGCAATTTAGAATGAACCATTAATCAACTTCTAATTCGTACTCTTTTGTAAGATGATTAATATAATCTGCAAGTAGGATGCGATGGCTTTTATCTTTCCAGTACTGGGAGGATGATTCAGTTTTACCTGAGTTGTTAATTAATTTTGCAACTAACTTAGATTGTATATTCAATAGCGGAGGCACAGGTCCAACCGGCTGCAGCATTCCAATGAAGTATAGGTTGGGGTGTGACTCGTTAATTAAAAAGTCTTTGTTATCGCTATAATCAACCGTGAAATCAAAAAACGGAAAGGATAATTGATAGCCAGTTGCTAGTATAACCGCATCAAAAGGTAGCTCAGAATTATCAAATATTATTTTAGTGTCATTTATTTCATCAGCCGATTTAACAAATCGAATTTTATTTGATTTGGCATATTTAAATATGTCATCACAAATAGGAATTGTCGAACCAGTCAGTAGTCCCTGCTCCGGTTTTGGGATATTAAATAATGTTTGATCAACCCCTCGTTGCTGTAACACTTTAATAATCTCTTCTTCAGGCAAATCACGAATAGATTGATAGAACTCAAGTAGTACTTGATTGTCGATGTAGCGAGGTAAAATAAAAGGCATAGTGCGTACAGAAAGCGTGACCTCGCTGGCAATGCCAACAAGGTCCGATCCGATCTGTATGCCAGAACTTCCTCCACCTACGACTAATACACGTTTACCTGAAAAGGCCTCCGGTGTTTTATAGTCTTTAGAGTGCATTAACTCACCCCTGAACTTATTATATAAAGACGGAATCTTGGGTACGGTATAATGCCCGCTGCACACAATTAAGTGACTATACATCGTGACGTTATCGTTTACGGTAACTTTCCAGCATTGTAAATCTTGATCGTACTCTGCGTTTTCTACCGTTTTGCCGTAATGAATATCAGGTGAATCAAACTGCTGTAAATACGCTAAGTATTCACTATGGCTTAAATAATCAGCTGTCGAATTAATAATAGGAGTATTGTTAATTTGCATGTTAGGCCGAGGATGATTTTGCTTACAGTTTTTATAAATACTGCTATCAATATCACTGTAGTTCCATAAACCACCTAGTGAGTCACGTTTTTCAAAGCAATCAAATTCAATACCTTTTGATGCTAACTCATTAATACAACTCAGACCGGAAATCCCCGCGCCTATCACACATACTTTCATACTTGTACAAAGCCCCCACGTAACGATCCAGCTTCTAGGTTTCCGTACAGATCGCTATAATCGTTATGTAAAGGCCGGTTGTTTTCTGCACAGACCCAGCCTCGTAGTAATAATCGATCACGATCATTAAAGCTATTACGCGCGTGGTAGGCGATGTGGTTATTCAACACTAATACGTCACCTTTTTTTAATGTGAGCGTTGTGCACAATTTTTCAGAAACTTCGTTTACACGGTTTAAGGCATCACGTTTTTCTTTAGTTAGTTCTATGCCTAGTTTTTCATAGGTGATAAAGATAAAGGCTCGTAATAAAAAGCTAGAGAAAAACCCATCTTTTTCCGTAAATACCGGAATATCAATCAAGTGGTTTTGCCCATCGGGCTTTGATGGTGTTTGATGCATTATTTTAAAAGTGTCTGATAATGCTGCTAAATCATTAGGGTAGTGTTCTTGCATATAGTTATAAACATCCTGAGAATTTACAACGTGATTCTCACCCCCTTCTTTTGCAGGCTGTACGCATAATAAGAGTGCTAAATCAGATAAGTCTGTATGAAACTCAAGTTCTGCGTTTGTTAAATATGGACGGTTGTTAGTCTGACCTTTGTTGTCACCTGAAACCACACCTTTATTAAGAACATCTTCAGTGCTAACGCCTTTATCCTGAATATAGGAAATAGGATCACCATTGTTATTCTGATTCAGAACTGTGCCAAATTTATTCATTAATTTTATGAATGAATCCTCAGGTTTAGTTAGATCAATATTATTAAGTACTACCCAGCCTTTACCAGACTCTAGTTCTTTTTTTGCTTGTTCAATATTCATATTCGAGCCTATTACTTGTTAGAGTTTAAAGGAATAATCCAGTTGTATTCACCGGTGAAGCAACCATCATTAAAATCGATTGTAGCTTGGTAAGATTTGATATTCCCCTTAACAACTTTATTGGTAACAATAAAATCAAATTTGAATCGTTGCTCTCTTATAGGTTTTATATAATTCATTGTGCTGGATCGTAGGTAAACCTCACGATTTTTAACTTTGGACCCTGTTTCTATATGTGAATAAATAACACCAGCATGCAGAACACAAACTTCTGCCAAAAGTGAAGATAAATGGAACTCATCATCTGATGGCATATAGTAATCACTCATTTCAAATATAACAGATCCACCGTTTTCAAAAAATTGAGCTTCAATAATAGTTAAATTATCGTTATGAAAGCCACCATCAATATAAGGAGATGTTAATTGTTTTAATCTTATTTTATCTGATTCATTTTTCTCTAAATTATAAATGGCGCTGCCAATTTCATCATCAACAAGTAACAGTGATGGGTTAATTGTTTCAGGTAAGATATCACTTGATATAGTTTTCATCGTTTCCACTTAGACATTTATTTTAGTTATTTTTCGTGTTTAACCGAATGCATAGATGACGCTATTCAACATCGTTTTAAAATCTAAATGATGTTGCGAGGATCAAATTAAGCGTGAGCATGCTAACACCAATAAAGTTGATCAAGACGAGGTGCTGCTATTTCATATTCGTGTTTCTAGAGGCAGGTCTCATATTGTGAGATTTAATAAATATTTATGTTTTTATGCAAGTAATGAATAAGTATTCGCCTTATGGTCAAAGATTTTTATTCGATACTGTTGTTAGAGAAATATATAAAAAGTATTTTATTGTAGTTTATTAAACTAATGATATATGACTAGTTTTATTTAAGTGATTAAATTTTTATTCTATAACTTTACGCTGCACATTTTTAACGTGAGTGTAATATCGGATGTTTTATTAATACTGAAGCTGGGTTGTTTGTTCTGATTTTATTCAGGGTGTGGAGTTGTTGATTTGAAAATAATTTTTTGTATTGCAGCCTTCTAAATAACTTAAGCTGTTATCAAAGTGCTCATGGGTCTACGAGTAACGGAAGAAGATACGAAGGTGTTGATCTAACTGAATGTGGTATGGAAGCGTACCCAGAGTTCACTAATAAATAATTAGTGACTTAAAATCTAATAAGTAATTATTAGTAAAAACAGCTAACCCCAGTGGTTAGTTGTTTCAAGTTAGAATCAAAAAAAGGCTCATCATTTGATGGGCCTTTTTTGTGCCTGTAAAAATGTAAGTCTCGCCTTAAATCTGCACAGCGAACAAGCATGTATTAAGCACAATGGTGCACGTTTAAATTTAGTAGTTACACGGTGTTACATAGGGGCTTTAAGGCCCTTATAAAGCACTATTATTCATGCCTTTCTTGTTACAAAACTTCAACATTCCATGGCTTAGATATTGCGATATAAAAACATAGTTTAAAAAAGTAGGAATGTTTTATGACTGATATAAACATGAATGCCGTTTTAATGGTGGTGGGTACCGGATTATTTGTGGTGGTTTTTCTGGCCATCATTTATCAAAGGCATTTGGATAAATACCGAGAAGGAAAGCAAAAACAAGGACTGCAGTATTTAATAGATTTAAAAAATGTACTAACTCAATTGCAAATCCACCGTGGTTTGAGCACGCGCTTATTGTGGGGGGAGGCTGAGATAGCCCATGAGCTGAATAGCCATAAAAATATAATAGACGGCTATATAAAGTCACTTGATGAGTTTACACATCATGAATTTCTAGCCAGTCGCTGGAATGCATTTAAAGAAGACTGGTGTGCATTAAATGTCATTCAAAATACCATCACAGCGGAGCAGAATATTGAACAGCACAATCATATAATTTTGGTGTTTATCTATTTTATTAGCGATGTGGCTGAACAGCATGATATTGCCAATACGTATTTAAAAGACCTAAACGATGAAGATAAAAACTGGAAGCATGTTTTAAGCACAGCCGAGTGGATCGGCCAAGCAAGAGTGCTGGGCTCGGGTATGTTGAATCAAGAGCTGTATGGCCGAGTAGAGCGTATCCGAATGAACTTTATCCATTCGAAACTGAGGGATTATGCCGACACTGTTTCAGCTAAAGATCACACCATGAAGCAGCTAGTGAATTTTATCGGCTTGATCGAAAAAGAGTTTTTGCATAAAGAGCAAAAAGGCGGTCTCACAACATCGTCTTATTTTCAGCAAGCTAGCCGAGTCATTGAAGCGTGTATGCACGAATTTGAATTAGAAATAAAGCAGCTACGTAGCAGCATTCATTAGCTTATAAAAAACGCTCTAATAACTCATTTAAAAACAACTGCCCTTTGGTGGTTGTTTTTATAATGCCACTTTCCCAGTCTTCCAATAGCCCATCAGATACGGCTTTGTCATAACTGGCTTTTATGGAATCAAAAGCCAATCCTGTGCGCTGACTAAATAACTCAAGAGGCACCCCTTGATACAAGCGTAGGGCATTCATTAAAAATTCGAGATCTCGGTCTTCTAGTTCAATATTTTGCGCGCTGCTTAGGTAGTTCTTTTCTTGGTTTAAATAATCATGGGGCGCGCGTGTTTTTGTTGTGCGGTAAATTTTACTTGGGCTTAATTCACTGGCGGGAATGCTCACCTTGCCATGTGCGCCAGCACCAATGCCAAGGTAGTCACCAAATTGCCAATAATTTAAATTATGCTGGGCTTGTTTATTAGCTTGGGCATAGGCACTGATTTCGTATTGCTCAAAACCGTGCTGCGCTAACAAAGCTTGTCCGGCTTCTTGTATGGCCCATAAGGTTTCATCTTGAGGCAATATTGGTGGGCGCTTAAAAAACTCGGTATTGGGCTCTATGGTGAGCTGATACCAGCTTAAGTGGGTTGGCTTTAGTTCAATGGCTTTTTTCAAATCGTCTAATGCGTTTTCTAAGCTTTGATCTGGCAGCCCATGCATTAAATCCAAATTAAAATTATCAAAGCCTGCGTCTTTGGCCATGCCAGCCGCTTTGATGGCCTCTGCACTATTGTGAATGCGGCCAAGGTGTTTTAGCTGATGGTCTTGAAAGCTTTGAATACCAATAGATAGTCGATTGATGCCCAGTTGGCGATAGCCTTTAAATTTTTCAGCTTCAAAGGTGCCTGGGTTAGCCTCCATGGTGATTTCAATGTTATCAATGAATTCAACACGTTGTTTTAGCCCACGAAATAAATCCTCATAAGCTTGAACGCTTAACAGTGAAGGTGTGCCGCCACCAATAAAAATACTATGAATAGGTCGCGGGCTAACACCTTGTTGTTTAAGCCAAGCAAGGTCTGTGTCCATGTCTTCTAATAATGCGGCTACATATTGGGCTTCAGGCAGGTTTTCTTCGGCCTTATGGCTATTAAAATCACAGTAGGGGCATTTTTTCACGCACCAAGGCACGTGAATGTATAAAGACAGGGGAGGCAGAATTAACGCAGAGGATTCAGCCATGCTGTTAAAGTCTGAATAGGGTTTTAAGAATTTTAATGGCTTGGCCGCGATGACTAATCTGATTTTTTTCTTCTTTGTCCATTTGTGCTGCGGTTTTATTGAGCGCTTCCACATAAAAAAGCGGGTCGTAACCAAAGCCCCCTTCGCCATCTAATGTTTGTTTGATCGAACCTTCCCATGCACCTTGGCAAATAATTGGGTTTGGATCTTTCGCATGACGAACAAAGGCTAATACACAGTGAAAGCGTGCGCTGCGGTTTTCATCTTGCACGCCGTTTAATTCTTTTAATAATTTTAGATTATTATTTTGATCTTTTGTTTGGCCGCCATGATTCTCATTGCCGCTATAACGGGCACTGTAAATACCGGGTGCGCCTAATAGGGCATCTACTTCTAAGCCGCTGTCATCTGCAAGGGCGGGTAGGCCAGTGGCCAAGCTTGCATGACGCGCTTTTAAGATGGCGTTTTCAATAAAACTTAGGCCGGTTTCATCTGCGTCTTCGACGTCAAATTCACCTTGTGGAATTAACTCAACATCAAAACCCGTTAAAGCATTTTGCAATTCTGCAAGTTTGCCTTTATTGCCACTGGCTAGAACGATTTGTTGGATCATATGTCTCGCTTCGCTCAGTAAGATGTTGGATGAGAGATGTAAGACGTGATTGCACCTTTCATCTAACACTTGACTCAGCATTCTAAAAAATTAATTTATTCAACGTCTCACGTCTCACGTCTCACGTCTCACGTCTCACGTCTCACGTCTCACGTCTCACGTCTCACGTCTCACGTCTCACGTCTCACGTCTCACGTCTCACTTCTTATTCGCCTCGATAAAATTTTTGA
>Ga0115005_10000784_pt1 | contig 24718 bp, 3 predicted proteins | sample ArcOceMetagenome_FD_87163 | JGI IMG/M metagenome (GOLD analysis project Ga0115005, IMG submission 87163) | Marine eukaryotic phytoplankton communities from Arctic Ocean - Arctic Ocean - Greenland ARC118M Metagenome | ecosystem: Environmental > Aquatic > Marine > Oceanic | place: Arctic Ocean...
ATTAAAAGCTTCCAATAGATTGGGAGAGTTAATTTTATTGCTAATTCTCCATGTTGAAAACATTTTAATTACAACCCATTTTTCAAAAAAAAATAAGAAAACAGCAAAAGTTTTCTTTATTTTAACTTAGTTATAACCATGAGAATAATTTTACTTTTAAGCCTATTGATGATAGGTTTTACATCAATTTCTCAAACAAAAAAAATTGATGTAAAAACAAATACTACCTTTAAATCCTACGATTCGGCGCTTTCCGTTCATTTAAAAAAATGGAATATTTACGAAGTTTCTGCAGCTGAATTATTTAATCAATTACAACAATCAGAAGAGGAGAATCAAGTTCACTTGGACTGGGGTAAAGATCATGATTGGCAATTATCGCTTTTTCCAAATAACCTGCGAAGTGCTGATTATGAAATGAGAACGGCAACGGGTGAAGTTTTTTCAAAAGGAGGACATAAGACTTTTGAAGGGTATGAGCAATCTTTCGGAGGGAATGTTCGATTGACGGTGGATGTTGATTTCATTTATGGATATGTAGAATCTGGAGGGGAGCGATATTTTATTGAGCCTCTTTGGTATTATGATCGAAGTGCTCCAAGAAATCTTTTTATAGTATATGATGAGCATGAAGTAATACCTAGAGATGATGTAAAATGTGCTTCTCATGAAATGCACGAGCGATCAGAAAAATTAGAAAAACAAAATCAAAGCCAAGAGAAAATAGTTGGTTTATGTTATGATGTAGAGTTGGCGATTGCTTCCGATTATTTAATGTTTTTGGATTATAATAGTAGTATTCCAGATGTGGAAAATCACAATATCGGAGTTTTAAATAATGTGCAAGGGAATTATGATGATGAGTTTGCAGACGAGTTAAATTTTGTGATTGTTACCCAATTTGTATCTAACTGTAACACTTGTGATCCTTGGACAAATTCAACAGCTGCAGGGACATTGTTGTCATCGTTTCGAAATTGGGGAAATGGTGGAGGATTTGGAGGAGTTATTTATGATTTGGCGCAGCTTTGGACAGATCGGGATTTGGATGGAGGAACAGTTGGGGTAGCTTATTTAAATGCAGTTTGTAACAATAATCGATATCAAGTAGATCAAGATTTTTCTTCGACAGCTTGGCAATTGAGAGTTTTGGTGGCTCATGAAACTGGGCATAATTTTAATTCTTCACATGATGCGGCTGGTTCTGGTTTTATCATGGCACCTTCCGTCAATAATTCGAATACTTGGTCAGCTGCTTCAGTTAATAGCATTAATTCATTTGTAGATTCTCGAACCTGTTTGGCATTGTGTGCAACACCTGGCCCACCAGTAGCTAGTTTTACTTCTAATATTCAAAATATTTGTGAAGGTTCGCCAGTTCAATTTTTTGACCAATCGACTGGGATTATTGTTTCGAGAGTTTGGTCTTTTGCAGGTGGATCTCCTGCCTCATCTACCGCTAAAAATCCAGTCATTACTTATCAAAATTCAGGAACGTATCCAGTCTCATTAACCGTTACAAATAATGTAGGAAGTGATACTCAGACTCAATCTGGCTTTATTAATGTGGGGACAGGAGGAAGCAATATTTTATTATTTGATGCATTTGAAGATGGATTAAGTAATTGGACTGTTGAAAATCCAAATGGAAATATTACCTGGGCTTCCAATGCAGTAGGAGGGACTAATCTTGGAAATACAGCGGTGTTTATGGATAATTGGAGTCTGAATGAATCAGGTCAAAGAGATGGTTTAGTTTCTGAATCGATGAATTTTGTTGGATTTACAAATGTGAATTTATCCTTGGATTATGCTTATGCCCTTTATAATGGAAATACGAATTTGCGAGATTCTTTGATTATAAAATTGTCAACGGATGGTGGAAATACTTTTCCAAATACTTTGTTCGAAGGAGGTGATAATGGAAGTGGAAGTTTTGCCACCACTCAACCGCAAGGGGAATTTAATCCAACAAGTACAGCTGATTGGTGCTATGGAGGAAATTTTGGTGCAGGATGTATCAACTTAGATTTGTCGAGTTTTATTAATCAGTCAGATGTAGTTTTAAAATTGGAAAATGTAAATGGATATGGGAATAATCTATTTTTGGATACCATTACTGTTTCGAGTGATTGTGAAGTAGTCTTGCCTCCTGTTGCTGATTTTACCGCTTCGCAAACTCAAGGCTGTATTCCGATGACCGTAAACTTTACTGACCTAAGTACGAATAATCCAACTTCTTGGTTTTGGAATTTTCCAGGGGGAATTCCATCTTCTTCGACCGAGCAAAATCCAACCGTAATTTATACTGTACCTGGAATCTATGATGTGACTTTGGTCTCAACTAATAGTGCAGGATCTAACACGATATTTCAAGGACAATATATTCAAGTAGAAGATACTCCAACTTCAAATTTTGATTATATCGCTAATGGAACAATGTATATTTTTAATAATTTATCAACAGGAGGAAGCAATTACACTTGGTTTTTTGGAGATGGAAATACGAGTAATGAAATTAACCCAGTTCATGATTATGGAACTGGGGGGACTTATGAAGTGAGCTTGATTGTAATTAACAATTGTGGTGTGGCAACTTCGATGCAATTGATAACTATAGTGACACAACCGGTAGCAGGATTTGACGCGAGTCCAACAAGTGGTTGTAGTCCATTGACGGTGCAATTTACCGATCAATCTTCTTCGAATGTGACGAGTTGGCTTTGGGGTTTTCCAGGTGGAACTCCATCAACTTCGGTAGATCAAAATCCTTTAGTAATTTATAATACTCCTGGAGTTTATTCAGTTGATTTGACGGTAACTAATGTGTCAGGAAGTGATATGATTTCTCAAACTGATTATATTACGGTGGATGATGTGCCTTCGACAAATTTCACACAAGTGACGAATGAATTAACGGTTGATTTTACCAATACCTCTACTAATGCAAATAGTTATAGTTGGGATTTTGGAGATGGAAATTCATCGACTGAAACCAACCCTACTCATACTTATTCTGGTGATGGAAATTATACGGTAGTTTTGACTGCAACGAATGATTGCGGTTCCGTAACTCACACTCAAACAGTTACGATTAGTACATTACCAAGTGCCAATTTTGAAGCAAATGTGACGAATGGTTGTGCTGTGTTGACGGTGCAATTTAATGATTTGTCTTCTTCGAATACGACGAGTTGGATATGGTCTTTCCCTGGTGGGAATCCTTTGACTTCGACGGAGCAAAATCCAGTTGTAGTTTATAATTCGGCAGGTGTGTATAGTGTCACTTTAGTTGCGAGTAATTCGACTGGAGATAATACAATTACGCTGGCAGATTACATTACCGTTGATGATGTTCCAAGTGTTGGGTTTTCTCAAGCTACTAATGGGCAGACTGCTACTTTTACCAATACCTCAACCAATGCAAATAGTTATAATTGGGATTTTGGAGATGGTAATTTCTCTACAGGAACTAACCCAACTCATACTTATACGTCGGATGGAACCTACACCGTTATTTTGACGGCAACGAATAATTGTGGGTCTGTTACTTCAACTCAAACGGTTAATGTTTTCAACGCACCTTCCGCAGGTTTTGGAGCAAATGTGACGAGTGGTTGTGCCGCTTTAACGGTACAATTTACTGATCAATCTTCTGCTAATACAACTGGTTGGAATTGGTCTTTCTCTGGCGGAAATCCATCTTCTTCTACGGCGCAAAACCCAACAGTAATTTATGAAAATGCAGGGACTTATTCGGTGACTCTGGAAGCAACTAATGTAACAGGAAATAGTATTGTAACGCAAACAGATTACATCTTCGTTGACGATGTTCCGATGGCTAGTTTTTCTCAAAATATAAATGGATTAAATGTAGATTTTACCAATACTTCAACTAATGGAAATAGTTATAGTTGGGACTTTGGAGATGGGAATTCTTCTGCTGGTTTTTCTCCAAGTCATACTTATGGGATGGACGGAACTTATGACGTGATTTTATCAGTAACTAATAATTGTGGAACAGTAATAAGTATGGCAACAGTTACGATTGTCACTTCGCCGACGGCTGATTTTGGTGCAAATGTTACGAGTGGTTGTGCAGATTTGACGGTTCAGTTTTCTGATCAATCTTCCTCGAATGCAATGAGTTGGAGCTGGTCATTTGTAGGTGGGAATCCATCCGCCTCAACCGAACAAAACCCAACAGTAATTTATGAAAATGCAGGAACTTACTCGGTGACTTTAACGGTAACTAATGCTGCTGGAAATAGTATGATGGAACAACTGAATTACATCGTAGTCGATGATGTTCCCGTAGCTGGATTTACTGCGGATGTCAATGCTTACAATGTAGACTTTACCAATACAACGACCAATGCGAATAGCTACAGTTGGGATTTTGGAGATGGGAATACTTCAACTGAAATTAATCCTTCTCATACTTATATCAATGATGGAATGTATGACGTAGTTTTGACTGCAACCAATAATTGTGGTTTGGTCACCTATACTCAAATCATAAATATTTCGAATACGCCTACGGCAAATTGGACATCAGGACAGAGTGTAGGTTGTTCCGTTTTGACGGTACAATTTCAAAATCAATCTTCCAATAATTCAACTGCTTGGGAATGGACTTTTGGGGGAGGGAATCCTTCCACTTCTACGGAACAAAATCCAACCGTAGTTTATAATAATTCAGGTACTTTTTCAGTCACTTTGATTGCGATAAATAATCAAGGAACGGATACTCTGACGATGACTGATTATGTAGTGATTAGTACTACTCCGAGTCCTGCTTTTTCATCGAATGTTAATGGGCCTTTGGTGAATTTTAATAACCTAAGCACCAATGCTAATTCCTATGCTTGGGACTTTGGAGACGGAAATATTTCAAGTGAAACAGACCCTAGTCATCAGTATAGTTTGAATGGAGAGTATACTGTTACCCTAAGTGCGACGAATGATTGTGGAACAACGATGACGACTCAAACGGTATCCATTACTTCAAGCGTGATTGCTGGGTTTAGTTCGAGTATGGCTTCGGGATGTCTGCCGCTGGAGGTTCAATTTATGAATGAAAGTACCAATGCGACTTCTTTCGAATGGACTTTCACAGGTGGGGATCCAGCTAATTCTACCTTGGGAAATCCAATCGTAACTTACCAAAATGCAGGAGTCTATACTGTTATGTTAACTGCGATTAATTCAACAGGAAGTAGTACTATAGTTGAGACTGGTTATATAGTGGTAGAAGGAGTTCCGTTTGCAAGTTTTGGGGCAGATATAAATGACTTGACAGTTGACTTTACTAATTTTTCTTCTTTAGGAGATACCTTCCTTTGGGATTTTGGAGATGGAAATATTTCGTCAGAAATCAATCCTCAACATACTTATTCGAGTATCGGGATTTACACGGTGAGCTTGACTGCCACGAATGATTGTGGGAGCAATATTTTTACTACTAACTTAGATGTTGGAACAGCGGTAAGTGCTGGATTTTTTGCAGAAGAAACGGAAGGATGTGCACCAATGCAGGTTCAATTTACTGATCAATCTTCTAGTAATGTAACTCAATGGAATTGGTCTTTTCCAGGAGGAATACCTGCAACTTCAACGGAGCAAAATCCTTTGGTTAATTACAACACACTTGGTATATATGAAGTGAGTTTGGAAGCAAGTAATCCATTTAATAGTAGTACGGTAACGGAGACTAATTACATCATTATTTTAGATGTGCCAACAGCAAGCTTCACGTTTAATGAAACTGGAAATGTAATCAGTTATAACAATACATCTACAAATGCCAATACTTATCTCTGGACTTTCGGAGATGGCGAAACAAGTATGGATGAAAACCCTTCTCATACTTATGCGGATGATGGAACTTATATCGTAACGCTCGAAGCAACGAACGCTTGTGGAACAGTTGCAACTCAAGAAACGGTTACCATAATAACTCCAGTTACGGCAGGATTTTCTGCTGATATAACAAGTGGTTGTGCAGGTTTAGAAGTTCAATTTACAGATGCTTCTTCGAATAATGTAACTGGTTGGAATTGGACTTTTGCAGGTGGAACGCCGAGTACTTCTACGGAGCAAAATCCAATGGTAATTTATAATACGCCTGGAACTTATGCAGTTGTTTTGGAAGTCAATAATGCAGGGTTTAATGCAACGCAAACGGAAATGAATTTTATTGTAATTGCAGAAAATCCAACCGCTAGTTTTACTTCTACGGCGATTGGCGGAACGGTTAATTTTACGAATACCTCTACGAATGCTACCAGTTACTTTTGGACTTTTGGAAATGGTGAAACAAGTACGGATGAGAACCCATCTTACACTTACGCTGCTGATGGAAATTACATCGTAACATTGGTTTCAACAAATGCCTGCAGTTCGGTGACAACAGAAATGGAGGTGGCAATTGCACTTGCTCCAGTTGCGGATTTTTCTATTGAAACAAACTTCGATTGCGCACCAGCGACGATTCAATTTATTAATGGATCATCTCCAAATACGACCGAATGGCTTTGGACATTTGATGGTGGATCTCCGAACACCGCAACGGTGGAAAATCCTGCAATTACTTTCAATGATCCAGGAACTCATACGGTAACTTTGACTGCTTCGAATGCCGTTGGTTCAAGTATGTTTTCGATTAATATTACTTTGGGCGGAGCGCCTGTAATTGGTTTTGGAAGTAGTGTCAATGAGTTGACGACGACCTTTACAAATCAAACTATGGATGCGATAACTTTCTCTTGGGATTTCGGAGATGGAAATTCTAGTATAGAGGAAAATCCAATTCACACTTATGATGAACCTGGAAATTATACAGTCATTCTTTCTGCTACAAATGCCTGTGGGACAACAACACTTTCGCAGCAAGTTGAAGTAGTTGGGCAGGAAGCGGTAGCTAGTTTTACTTCTTCTGAGGTGAATGGTTGTTTACCATTTACGGTTACTTTTGAAGATACTTCAACAGGTAGTCCGACTGGTTGGAATTGGACTTTTTTAGGAGGAATTCCTTCGACTTCAACGGAACAAAATCCAACGGTCGTTTACAATTCAGCAGGGACTTTTGATGTAAATTTAGAAGTGACTAATCCAGCTGGAACCAGTTCGGTTGAGCAGACTAGTTATATCACCGTTAGTGAAAATCCAATGGCAGATTTTATTGTGACGGTTAATATGGATGGCAATGTAGATTTTATTAATAATTCTAATTTCGGAGATAGTTACGAATGGATTTTTGGAGATGGAAGTACGAGTTTGGAAAATGCTCCCAACTACACTTACGATACTTCTGGATTATACATCGTTCAATTGATCGTGACCAATAGTTGTGGATCAGATACGATGACGCAAGAAATTTTAATTGATATTACTGGAGTCGAAGACGTGACCTTTTTGGAAAAATTCGATTTATTTCCCAATCCAAATAATGGAGATTTTACCCTTCACATCGAAGGTCAACCTTTGGATGAATTAGAAGTGAGTCTTTACAATATTTTGGGACAACGAATTTTTCAAGAGCAAATTGATTTCACTTCGGGGCAATTAATTAAAGATTATCAATTGAGTCGCTTGGCAGCAGCAACTTATATTTTACAAATAAAATCAGAGCATAAAATGATTCATCGCAAGGTGGTGAAGAAATAATGATTTGATTTTTGGAAAAAGAAAACCTGCATTTTACGATCGTGAAATGCAGGTTTTTTTATGGGAAAATACAAGTTCGCGTTACGTTCGCGACAATGCTCCAGCATTGTCGCGAACGTAACGCGAACGTAGTCAAAACAGTTAAGTGATTAACCATTAATCATTAACAGTTAACCATTAAAAATTAACCATTAAAAATCAATATTTTTTAATAAAATCCGTAGGTACTAAAAACCCAAAAGTATCATCAGAGTATCCAGGGCCAACTCCCATGTCGACAAAATTTCTAATTTCTAAATGTAGGTGAGCGCTGTATTTTCCATCAGCATTTCCAATCGTTCCAAGTTGTTGTCCACGCTTGATAAAATCACCTTCCTTTACTTGGATCTCATCCAAATGAGCATAGAAAGATTCCACAAAAGGATACTCCGGATGATTCGGAAATTTGTGTATAATTCGTACAATATTTCCCCACCCACAACAAACCTTTTCCGCAAAACTCACATACCCATTTGAAATACTATAAACAGGATCGCCCAAATCTGTATTACCGCCACCGTTGCCATTCCAATCTTCTCCGAGGTGTTTACTTTGACCAAATTCTCTTGCTTTAAAATAATTAGTACCGTCAGGTTTTCCCACCGGGAAATCAAATTTTTGAGAAATGAAAGTAGGTTCTTTTGCAAAAATCACCTCATATTTTGATTCGCTGACTGTAGGGTAAAAGGTAGCTTCTTCCATAGCGGAAGCCACTTCTTTTTGATGGTGACTAGCTGCGGTGGCACTATTTTTTTTGATACAAAATAAGATCGTGAGTGCAAAAATCATTGATGGAATAAGAATAAAACTGGTTTGTTTTTGGCGTTGATACATAATTTAATATTTTAATGTGATAACCGTGTTTCGGCAAATTTAAAAAGTTTCAAGGAAGTATTTTTTCTGTAAATTCTTGAGATAAGAGCTTTGATAATCTTTTACCAAAATCCCATGACTTAACTTTTTAGGGAAAAAATAAAATCGTACCTTTATTACTACAATAATTTTTCCTAAAATTCTATTTCAATTGCTCAAATACTAACCTAGCTAATTTTTTTAGAAACGTCTTTCGATTTTCAAATACCTTAGTCTATTATTTTTTATTTTGAAACATTTATACCAAAGGTAATTTTTTGGATTAAGTCGTTGACGATCAATCGTTTATAGTTTAGGAAAAAATGACTTTTTGAAAAGCAGCAGATAGATGAATCTATGCCTCTTTTTAAAATAAATAGTGTTTTAAGCTAAAATAAAAAAAATAGATAAACCAGCTAATTTTTCGATTTTGATAGTCATTTTGACCAAAAAGTTGCGCAACATTATAGATTAATTTACATGAACCAACCTCCCAAAATAGTTTTAAGGACACGAAGTAAAAAGTGGTTTTTGCTTTTTATGCTTACGTTCATTTTTCTCCAAGGAAAAATGTCAGCGCAAGGCTGTGAGTGTATTGGTTGCCAAGGGCCCATTCCAATTTCTTCCACCAATACTTATACTTTAAATGTTTCGGGTGCTATAAATAATAATCTTTCTAGTCCAGATCAAGGCATTTGTGGGATTTATTTGGACGTTACATTTGAACATATTTGGAGTTTGACCATCACCTTGACCTCACCTTCGGGGCAGATGATTACGTTAATGGGGCCTTATGATAATTTTCCAAGTACGACTGGTTTTTCCAATTGGGATATTAGTTTTTTACCCTGTGCAAATCCTGTTTCACCAGATACAATGGCAAGTGGAGTATTCTTTAATGATCAATGGACGAACCTTCAAGGATGGGGATTTTTTACTAATTATACAGGTTCCTATTATCCTTATTTAGGTTGTTTGGAAGATTTTAATTCTGGTTCGGTTGATGGAAATTGGACGATGACGGTGACGAATGGAAGTAGTATTTACGATGATGGAAGTTTCAATGGTTTTTCGATTTTGTTTTGCGACGATAGTGGAATGGGGTGTACTGCTTGCGATGCGAATGCGGGAGATCTTTCGGTGGTAGATGATATTGGTCTATGCGTTGGAGATAATTATAGTGGAAGCATTGACCCATTTTATAGTTTTGGAACGGAACCGAATAATCAGTACGGTTACACGTATATTATTTCTCAAAATTCCATTATTCAAAGCTATGAAATGACGCCTGATTTTTCGACCTATTCTGACGGGACTTATGAAGTGTGTGGACTGTCGTATTTGAGTACAGAAATATTATTAATTCCTCCGCCAGATGGAAGTCTTTCGGTGGCGGAATTAGAAGTTATCATGACAACGACTGCGCCATTTTGTGGAGATATTTCAGATGATTGTTTTGTAGTAACCGTTTATCCAGCCCTTGATACTGTTTTTATTTCAGATAGTTTTTGCCGAGATGAGAATTATGTTTTTGCTGGAAATATCTATAATTCAGCAGGTGTTTATTATCCAGTTTTGCCAAATTCGGTGGGTTGTGATACTACAGTTGAATTGACTTTAAGTGAGCTGGAAATATATTCAGAAAATATATCAAGCACCATTTGTCAAGGAGATACTTTTTTTGTTGAAAATATTTTCCATGTTAATACTGGAAATTATTCTGATACTTTGACTTCAATTTTAGGTTGTGATAGTATCATCAATTTAGAGTTGATAGTTCTAAATCCTCAAGCAAGTATTGTTGCTCCTGATACGATAATTTGTTCCAATCTTGAGATAGAATTAAACGCTTCTAGTTCAACAGGAGGTTCTGTAGTATCTTACATTTGGTCAACGAATGATGGAAATATTACGGGAAATATTTTTGATAATATCACTACAGTTGATGCAAGCGGGAAATATTATTTTATGGTCACTCAGGTCAATTTAGGCGTAGTTTGTACGGCTATTGATTCGGTCCAAGTAGTGGCAAATTTGGTTGCGCCGACGGTGTCCGTGGCAATGGATAGTACAATAACTTGCGATGTTCTCGCGATTATTTTAGATGGAAATGGCTCTTCTGTTGGGAGTGAGTTTTCCTACGAATGGACAACTGTAGATGGAGGGATTTTACAAGATACTTTTACTCTTTTTCCAACTATAAATATTGGAGGGATTTATATCCTAAGCGTTACGAATAATGATAATGATTGTGTCTCCCAAGACTCTGTTTTGATTTTACAAAATACTAATTTTCCTTCCGCATCAGCTGGTGCCGACATAGAAATAAATTGTGATAATCCAACGGTTCAGTTGGATGGGTCAAGTTCTTCCCAAGGAAATGCTTTTATTTATTTATGGACAACTTCGGACGGGAATATATTATTAGGGAATGAGGAATTGCAGCCAACGGTTGATTCAGTAGGGACTTATTTGTTGACGGTGACGGATACTTTTAGTAGTTGTGTATCGATAGATTTTGTGGATGTTACGATTGATACTTTGCTTCCCATTGCAGATGCGGGGAATGATTTTATGGTAAATTGTTTTACTTCTGAAGTCCAAATTGATGCTACTAATTCTTCGCAAGGCGGACAATTTTCTTACCAATGGAATGCGCTTAGTGGTGGGCCCATAATGAATGGTGCAACTACCTTGACGCCAATGATTAATGTTGGTGGGGTGTATGAATTGGTGGTGACGAATGATTTGACGGGATGTAGTTCGAGTTCGCAAGTAGTTGTTAATCAAGACTTTATAAGTCCGGCGATTGTAGTGGAATCACCTGTTGATACGATTACTTGTTTGGAGAATACGATAACAATTGATGCTTCTAATTCTTCAGCTGGGGTAAATTTTGAATATGAATGGACGGTAATTGGTTCGGGAAATATCTTGGCAGATACTTTTACGTTGCTTCCTCAAATTGATTTGGAAGGGATGTATCAGTTGGAAATTGCGAATATTCAAAATGGTTGTACTTCGGTAGAAACGGTGGAAGTTTTTGCTAACAATACAATTCCAACTACTGAGGCAGGAGTAAATATGACAGTCGATTGTAATTCTCCAGAAGTAAATTTAGCAGGAAGTGGGTCAGTCGGAATGGAGTTTGAATACTTGTGGACTGCTACGAATGGAGGAAATATATTGAGTGGGGGAACTACTTTTACTCCGACAGTAAATGGCGATGGAGATTATGAATTATTGGTGACGAATATCTCGAGTGGCTGTACTCAAACTGATTTGGTGTCAGTAACGGTAGATACGATTCCGCCAATTGCAGCAGCAGGAATTGATACGTTAATCGATTGTTATAACAATGTAATTACATTAAATGGAGGAGGGTCTTCTTTGGGTGGTTTTAGCTATTTTTGGTCTAGCTCTGATGGAACGATTGACCTAGGTGAAATGACTCTTCAACCTACTATTTCGACAGGAGGAACTTATGAATTATTAGTGATGAATAATCAAAACGGCTGCTCTTCATTTGATTCTGTTTTTGTTGAAGAAAATTTGATTGTACCAATTTCGTCGGCAGGTCAAGACACGATAATTACTTGTACCAATCCAATTATTTTCCTTAACGGAAATGGTTCATCTGTTGGAGTTGATTTTGAATATCAATGGACGACGACCAATGGAGGGAATATTTTTTCTAACCCAACTTCCCTTCAACCTGAAATTGATAGTGCTGGAAATTACCAACTCTTGGTGACGAATATTACTAATGGTTGTACTTCGATGGATGAAGTTATTGTTGCTGCCGATACAAATTTACCAACGGCTAATGCAGGATTAGCAGATACGATAAATTGTAATCAGCTTGTTATAAATCTTGATGGATCAGCTTCCTCTTCAGGGATTAATGTTATTTATTTATGGACGACTTCGGATGGGGATATAGTTTTTGGAGAAAATACTTTAACGCCACAAGTTGATTCAGCAGGGAATTATTTATTGACAGTAACAGATACAATTTCAGGTTGTACAGCTGAATCTCCTGTGGGTATTTCCATTGATACGCTTCCTCCAAATGCTGATGCAGGGAGCACGATGGAGTTAAATTGTTTAGTACAAAATATCATTTTAGATGGAACCAACTCTTCCACAGGAAATGATTTTTCTTATCAATGGACAACAAATGATGGAAACATTTTTTCTAATCAAAATTCATTGCAACCTACTGTAAACCAGGCAGGTACATATTATTTAGAAGTAACAAATAATATAAATAGTTGTACCGCTGTGAACTCTGTTTTTATTACTCAAAATATTACAGTTCCCATTTCAATAGCAGGTGTTGATACCTTGATTACTTGCGAAAATTTAACATTGTTTTTAGATGGAAGTGGCTCTTCGATAGGAGCCAATTATCTTTATCAATGGACAGCTACAAATGGTGGAATCATCGATAATAATCCTACTTCGCTGCAACCTGAAATTAGCGCTGCGGGGAATTATGAATTAGTGGTAACTGACTCGGCGAATGGTTGTACTACTTCCGATTTTTTAATTGTCGACATTGATACTAATCCTCCGACGGCTGATGCTGGATCGCCTGAGGTGATTAATTGTAACCAACTGATTTTGACTTTGGATGGAAGTTTATCTTCGACTGGAAATATATACGATTATGAATGGGTGACGGTAGATGGAAATATTATTCTAGGGGAAACCACTTTGTCTCCTCAGGTCGATAGTGCTGGAACTTATATTTTAGAAGTAATAAATACTCAGAATGGTTGCTCCAATATTTCAACAGTTACGATTACTACTGATACCATTTTGCCAATTGCAGATGCTGGAATTGATACGATGATCACTTGTGAAAGCAATGTTATTAATCTCAATGGGACGAATTCTTCGATGGGGAATTTTACCTATAATTGGACGACAACAGGAACGGGAACAATTGTAAATGAGAATACTTTAACTCCGGAAATTAACGATTCTGGAACGTATCAAATAGAGGTAACTAATCCACAAAACGGTTGTATTTCGATTGATGAAGTTGACGTAGTATTTGATACTATTGCACCGATTGCTGAGGCAGGTTTGAATGGATTTTTAGATTGCGATATCACGAGTTTGACCTTGGTCGGAAACTCATCCACAGGAACAAATTTTGGATATCAATGGACTTATTCTACTGGAGGAAATATTCTGACTGACTCGACTCAAGCTACGATTACAGTCAATGCTGGAGCAACATATACTTTGCTCGTAACTAATGTTTTGAATAGTTGTACCGCAACTGATGAAGTGGTGATATTGCAAGATGCTAATCTCCCAATTGTTATAACTAATGTAATGGATATCATTTTTTGTGACTCTACTCAATTGACGCTGAATGGAAATGGTTCAAGTGTTGGAATTGATTTTTCCTATAATTGGACTACTGCGGATGGAAATATAATTGCCAATGAAAATACGCTTTTTCCAATTGTTGATTCAGTAGGGTTGTATACTTTAACCGTAGTAAATACAGCTAATAATTGTGCGTCAACAGCATTTGTAAATGTAGTGTTAGAAGATTGTGAGCCAATTGCTTTTGCAGGTGCTGATGGTCAAGTTGATTGTAATTTTCCCACGACCATTTTAGATGGTACAGGGTCGTCAGTTGGAACTGGAATTACTTATTTTTGGACTACTTCAGATGGCGTTATTTTATCAGGCACCACTACTTTGTTGCCGACGGTAGGAGCAAGTGGAACTTATGTTTTAACTGTTGAAAATACACTTAATGGTTTTTTCGCTACAGATACAGTTTTAGTGGGAAATTTAGTTGTTTTGCCTTTCGTTGATTTGTCCGTGAATACATTGTTAAGTTGTATCGATAATACTGTTTTGGTAGATGGGAGCAACTCTTCCATGGGTACTAATTTTTTATATTCATGGAGTACCAATGATGGGAATATTATTGCTATAATTGGAGATGACTCTATCTCCGTCGATCAATCAGGTTTTTACTTCTTGGAAATTACTGACACCACGAATGGGTGTGTTACAATAGATAGCATTGAGGTTTTTCAAGATAATAATTTGCCGGTTGCAGATGCAGGAATGGATGCGGAATTGAATTGTTATAACAATGTATTTACATTAGATGGAAGCGGCTCTTCGGGTGGTAATAATTTTATTTATAGTTGGACAACTTCGGCCGGGAATATCGTTTCAGGAGATTCAACTTTGAGTCCTTTGGTAGACTTAATTGGGGCTTATGTTTTGGAAGTGACGGACACGACGAACGGTTGTTTTACTCAAAGCTCAGTTGTGGTTACTGGGAATTTTACCGCTCCAATTGTTGATGCAGGAATAACTGATGTGTTGACTTGTATTGATTCAATTTTGACTTTGGATGGAACTGCTTCTTCGCAAGGCGGGAATTTTATTTATGAATGGACTACCGTCGATGGGAATATTTTGAATGGAGAAAATTCCTTAACTCCTCAAGTCGATTCAATAGGAAATTATCAACTGGTCATTTTTGATAATCTAAATGGTTGCGCTGATTCTTCCGCTGTTTTTATTAATGCAAATTTTATTACGCCTACGGCAAATGCGGGGATGGATGCAATGATTGATTGCGGAGTTGGAAGTTTGTTTTTGGATGGAAATGGTTCTTCGGTGGGGGCTCAGTTTTTCTACTCTTGGACGACTCCAAATGGAAATATTTTGGCTGATGCAAATACACTTTTTCCAGAAATTACAATTAGTGGGGATTATTTTTTAACGGTAGAAGACACTACTAATGGTTGTACCGCAATTGATGAAGTCGTGATTAATTCAATTAATTGTGCGCCGATGGTATCGATTGATTTGCCAGATACTTTGACTTGTCTAATGACTCAAATTACTTTGGATGGAAGTGCCTCTTCCAATTGGGGGACGATCAAATATGAGTGGACAACTGGCGATGGAAATATTGTTGGAGTTAATAATTTACCTGTGGTAGAGGTGAATTTACCAGGAACTTATCAACTTATTTTGACCGATACATTAACGAATGAGATTGCCTTTGGATCGGTTGTCGTTGAAATTAATAATACGAATCCAATTGCTGACGCAGGAATTACCGATACGCTAAATTGTTTGATTGCTAGTTTGAATTTGGATGGAAGTGCCTCTTCGGTGGGTAGCTCTTTTAGTTATGAATGGACGACTGGAAATGGAAATATTGTGAGTGGATTGGATGAAATTCAACCTTTGATTGATGAGGTTGGTACCTATAGTATGCAGGTGACAAATAATCAAAATGGCTGTACCGCTAGCTCCTCCGTTTTGATTGAAATTGATACCCTTTTGCCAACCGTTGATGTTGGGTTTTCGACAGGATTTACCTGCGTAGATACCATGTTATTTTTGAATGGATTAAGTTCTTCGATGGGTAATAATTTTGTCTATGAATGGACGACTGATGATGGAAATATTGTGAGTGATTTTACGATTCTTTCACCGCAAATTGATGAAGCTGGAACGTATGAATTATTTATTATAAATACTCAGAATTTTTGCGAAGCGAGCAATCAAATTTTAATAGAAATTGATACGGTTGCTCCAATGATTTTAATAGAACCTGCTGGCGTATTGGATTGTGATTTGTCGGAATTTGAATTGGATGCAACTGCTTCTTCTACAGGAAACAATCTCACGACTCAATGGCAAACCTCGAATGGAAATATTGTGAATGGAGTCAATTCTCTTTCTCCTCAAATCAACGATGGAGGTGATTATGAACTGACTATTTTAAATACTCAAAATGGTTGTTCTTCCTCTGAAGCGATTACCGTTTTACAAGATACGATTGTTCCAGTTTCAGCTCCTGGAATGACGATGGAATTGACTTGTGTCGATACGTTTTTAACGTTGGATGGAAGTGGTTCTTCTAGCGGAATTAATTTCTCTTACGAATGGCAAACTTTGAATGGGAATATTGAAAGTGGTGGGAATTCACTTTTTCCAAACATAAATTTAGCAGGTGATTATGAATTAATTGTAATAGATAATAACAATATGTGCACGTCAATAAGTGAAGTGCAAGTTTTGCAAGATGTAAATATTCCAGTTGCGATGATTGATCTACCTGATACCTTAAATTGTGAAATTGGAAACACAATTTTATCAGCAAGTAGTTCATCTAATGGATTGATTTATAGTTATTTATGGAGTACGAGTAATGGTAATATTAATTTTGGGGAAATTTCCTTGAATCCACAAGTGAGTGAAGGAGGAGGTTATGATTTGATAGTGACTAATGATGAAAATGGATGTACTGCAACCGATTTTATAGAAGTGATGCAAGATACGATTGTTCCCATTTCAGCAGCTGGAGCAACGATGACTTTGACTTGTGTTGATACTGTTTTGACACTTTCTGGAAATGGTTCATCAGTAGGGAATGAGTTTAATTATGAGTGGACAACTGATGTTGGAAATCTTGTCAATGGAGTGAATTCATTGAATCCACAAGTCGATGGATTAGGGATTTATCAATTAGAAATTACTAATCATAACAATATGTGCACGTCTGCTGATATTGTCGAAATTTTGGAAAACATTACACCACCTGAAGTTGAGATTAATGCAATTGGCGGGTTGATTTTAAATTGTAATGTAAGCAGTATAGTGCTAGATGGAAGTAGTTCTTTGCCGAATGGAAATGTGAGTTTTGAATGGAGTAGTGCCAACGGAAATATTTTAGCGGGCAATACCGACCCAAATCCAGAAGTAGATTTGGAAGGCGATTATTTGTTGGTTTTGACCAATGAAATAAATGGATGTACGGCAGCTGAAATGGTACAAATTACGGGTGATTTTGAATTGCCAATTGTACAGATTTTAGAACCGGATACTTTGACTTGTTTAGACACTTTAGTGATCATCTCAGGAAGTGGTTCTTCGACGGGAAGTGAGTTCGAATATTTGTGGACACATACCTTAGGAAATATCGTTTCAGGCGAGACCACTTTGGCGTGTACCGTTGATGAATTTGGAGGCTATGTTTTGACCGTTTTAAATACTGGAAATGGCTGCATGGTAGCAGCAGCAGTAACGGTTTATCAGAACGCAGAAGAGCCATTTGCAGACGCTGGAGGGAACTATGAATTTGATTGTATTCAGACGGTGGAAACGTTGCAAGGAGATGCTTCTCAAGGAGCAGCATTTACTTATTTATGGACAACAGATGATGGGAATATTACGACTGGATCAACCTCTTTGCAGCTAATTGTAGATGCATTTGGAACTTATGTTTTGACGGTAACTAATCAACTCAATGGATGTACGGCGATTTCCGAGGCAGTTGTTACCGCAGATTTGGATATCCCCCAAGAGGTGGAATTGGAAATTATTTCGCCTTTGTGTTTTGGTGATTATAATGGAAGTATAGAGGTGATGGAAGTGATCGGAGGGGAGGCGCCTTATTTTTATTCGATTGATGGAAACACATTTACGGAGTATCCACTCTTTTCAAATTTGCCTGCGGGGAATTATTTAATTACCATCCAAGATGCATCCGGGTGTGAATGGAATTCGACAGTTGAAATAGTAACGCCAGCGGAAGTGATGGTTGATTTGGGAGAAGACCTATTTTTGGAATTGGGCGAAAGTACGGTGCTGCAAGCGATCACTAATATTTCTACTTTTGATTTGGATTCGGTTAGTTGGATGAATATTGATAGCTTGGAATGTGAAGATTGTTTGGAGCAGGAAATTACTCCTTTATTTACTTCAGGTTATGGCGTTTTTCTGATGAATGAAAATGGTTGTGTGACCGAAGATGAAGTGATTATTTATGTAAATAATAAAAGACGGATTTTTATTCCAAATGCATTTTCGCCGAATGGTGATGGTCAAAATGATCTATTTATAATTTATGGAGGACTAGGAGTGGAGGAAATTGAAAACTTCCAAATATTTAGTCGCTGGGGAGATTTAGTGTTTGAAAAAAATAATTTTCAACTAAATGATCCGACGATGGGATGGGATGGATTTTTTAAAGGAAAAAAAATGAACCCAGCGGTTTTCGTGTTTTTTGCAAAAATAAGATATGCGAATGGGGCGACGGAAATAGTGAAAGGGGATTTGTTTTTAAAATAGGTGATTAGTTTATCAGGTAATCAGGCGAAATGTGAAACATTAATTTGAAAACCCAATTACCTAATGAATGCAACTAAAACAATTAGGTAGAATGAGCATTTCAAAATTAAATATGTAATTGAAATAGGTGTTTGGTCTTTCATCTTAATTTTTATTGCCCTACCTTACAGATTCTAAAGGACATATTTCCCCCCTCCTTTTTGGAAAAGAATCATTTAAATCCTCCATTTATTTTTTCCATTATTTCATAAAAAAAAATATTATAGTCTTCTGCAAAACCTTTGTTTTTTTTGTAAAATCGCTGGTTTTATTTATCAAAGTAGGTCAGTTTTTTTAACTCAATTTTTCTTCCGAATATAGAAACCCATTTAATTTCCAGTTTTAGATTTATTTTCAAAAAATAATAAATGATTTCACAATTTATTATTATGAAAAAACAAGTGATGCTGTTTTGTAATTTACTGGTTTACAGTACTTTATGGATTAATAATTTTGTATTTATATGAATGTGGAAAATGAATAGAAAAGATGTTTCAACAATAGGCAGCAAAATATTACTTTGGAGGCTCTTATTTTCTGTAAAGGTAATGTCAAAACAGAATTTAGCCCCTTTTCAAAATACTCAGACTCATTTGATGCTGCTCTGATTGATTAAAGACTATGAAAACCAAGGTTCTAATAAAATAAAAAAAGGATTTATACCCAAATAATAGATTTTTTGAAAAGAGTCTTATGTGTTACTTTATTTCTTTTTTTATGGTAAGAATTAAGTAATCTTTTTGAAATTTATTACTTTCGACGGATTATAATAAAGCAAGAACAAAAAATACGGAATAAAAAATATTAAGCTAAACGAATTATCTCTCCAGAGATATTTAAGACAACTGAGACTAAAGGGTAATCAATTCATTTTGATTGCTGTGTAAAGCAACAAATTTTTTTAAAACAAAATCAAAAAATGCCCCTGGTATGAAAAAACAAATACTACTCGCATTATTATTATCTTTTACTTATTTGGGATTGAATGCTCAATGTAATATTCCATTTCCACCATCATTGGACTGTGCTTCTGCGCCAGTAATATGTGATTTGGACGGTTATTGTACCTCTTCAGGTGTTGCAAACGCAACAGATAATCCCAGTACATTTTGTGGTTCTGTACAAAATAATCAATGGTTTGCGTTTGTAGCAGGAACTGTAAATATTGAACTTGATTTTATTGTAACTACATGTACAGGAACTGGATCAGGAACCGGACTTCAGGCTCAGGTTTATTCTGTATGCGGAGCACCTTGGACTACTGCATCTAATTGTCTTTATGAAATTGCTCCAAATTCTACGGAGACTTTGATCATGACAGGACTGACTGTAGGGAATGTTTATTATTTAATGACGGATGGATTTTCTGGAGATATTTGTGATTATACTATAGAGGTAGCGGAAGGTTCTACAACTCCACCTTCTCCAGATCCAGCGGGGCCTATTTCTGGGGATCCAGAATTTTGTCCAGGAGCAACTTCTGTGACTTACTGTGCGGATCCTTCATTTGGAGCTGCTTTTTATGAATGGACAATTCCATTAGGAGCAGTAATAGTTGGAGCAGATGATGGAGCGTGTATTACTATCGATTTTAGTGGAATAGCTGGAACTACGGGAGTAATTACAGCAACACCTACCAATGGTTGTGAGAATGGTGCGCCATCTGCTTTTAATGTTTCTGAGGGCCCTTCGCCAACGACTCCAGATGTTGACTTTATTTTGTGTCCAGGTGAAACAGAGGTATATGGTAATACAGTGTATTCTACAGGAGGTACATTTTTAAATACAGACATTGCAAATGCACAAGGTTGTTTGATTGAAACATTTGTAAATGTTACGATCGGACAAGAAATGATGACTAGTTTGACAGAAGTTGTTTGTGATGGAGAAACTTCTACTACGGGAGAAACTTCTACTGGGAATTATACTTATAATCTTTTAACTTCATTAGGATGTGATAGTACGGTTACTTTAAACTTAACAGTATTAAATCCAACAACAGGAATCTTTCCTGTAACGGATGTTATTGATTGTTCAGGAGATCCTATTCAAGTTAGTGCAGTTGTGACCGATACAGATCTTAGTATCTTATATATTTGGTCAGGACCTTGTTTTAATCAAAATTTCCAATCGGATCCGAATATTTCGGTAACTTGTGGAGGTGAGTATGAAGTATTTGCTCAGCAAACTATTGGAGGTGTAACGTGTGTTTCTCCAACATTTTCAGTAACTATTATTGAAAATACAACTCCTCCAACTGCAGATCCAGGTTTAGGAGGTGTGATCGATTGTGGAAGTGCTAGCTTTACATTAGGTGGGCCAGGATCATCGAATACAAGTGCCTATATATATTCATGGACAGGACCAAATGGTTATAGTATGACAAGTCAATTTCCTACAACTTCAGTTCCAGGAAATTACTGTTTCTTTATGATTGATAACGCAACAAGTTGTATATCATCAACTGAATGTGTAACAGTAACAGGAGATATTACTCCACCAGTAGCTGTAGCTTCTACTTCTAACAACTTAGATTGTAATGATATAACAGCAACTTTAGATCCTTCAGGATCTGATCCAGGAACTTATGCATGGTCTGGACCAACAGGAAATCTTACAGGATCTAATCCAACAGTAAATCAAGCAGGTACTTATACTTTGACAGTTACTGCTGCAAATGGTTGTGAATCAACCACTACGGTAACGATTACTGCAGATAATGCAGCACCTACAGCTACTATTACTGCACCGACTGCAATTGATTGTGATAATCCAACAGTTTCTTTAGATGGAAGTGGTTCAAGTAGTGGGGTAACATATATGTGGTCTACATTAGAAACTACTCCTATTGCAACTACTAACATGGGAGCTGGAACTTATACCTTAACTGTTACTAACACTAGCAATGGATGTACAGATGAAGTATCTGTTGTCGTTACTGATAATTCGACAGTAGTTACTGCGGAGGTTGATGTGCAAGGACAAATTACTTGTGATAATGGATCGGTTACTTTATCAGCAATAAATATTGTAGGGTCAAGTAATCCAAGTTATTTATGGATGCCAGGAGGTTTCACTACTTCTACTATTAGTGTAGCAAGTGCTGGATCAATTACTTTGACAGTAACTGATATAACTACTGGATGTAGTGGTGATGTTACAGCTATGGTAACAAGTGATACTAATGCCCCAATAGCAATAGCTGGCGTAAGTGGTATAATTGATTGTAATAATCCTAGTGTTGTATTAAGTACGGCTGGTTCTTCAACTGGAGGAAATATAACGGCAAGTTGGTCTACAGCTGACCCTAACAATATTACAACTTCGGGGACTTATACTTTAACTATTACCAATACAGATAATGGCTGTACTGCAACGGATGATATAATTGTTGATCAAGATATTGCTGCTCCTGCAGCTGTGATTGTTGCTCCAACAGCGATTGATTGTAATAATACAAGTACGGTACTAGACGGTAGTGGTTCAACAGGAGCTAACTTAAGTTATACTTGGGCTCCAAGTGGAGCTACAGGGTCAACATTAAATGCTATTGCTGCAGGTACTTATACTTTAACAGTATTAAACCAAGATAATGGTTGTACCGATACAGAAGAAGTTACAGTAGTAGACAATACTACAACCGTATCTGTTACAGCATCAGTAAGTAATGATCTTTCCTGTACGGAGACATCTGCAACATTGGATGTTTCGAGTGGATCAGGTTCATCTAATCCAACTTATTCTTGGTTTGATGGAACAACCACTACAACTGGATCAACATTGACGACAATGATTCCAGGAACTTATACTTTGACTCTTATAGATGGAACAACAGGTTGTCAAGGATCAACGGAGGTTACTGTTTTGCAAGACACCAACTTTCCTACTGCGACAGTTGTTACACCTAATAATTTGACTTGTACCACTATTTCAATAACATTGGATGGGACGGGTTCCACTACTGGAAATAATATTACTTATTCTTGGTTATTTAATGGTGCGCCAATACCGGGAACAGATCCTCTTTTATCAGTTACTGACGCTGGTGATTACCAAATAATAGTGACCGATGTAGATAATGGATGTGAAGTTACGTCTTCTATCACTCCAGTAATTTTAGATAATACGCCTCCGGTTGCTTCAGCTGTAGCTGGAAATAATGGAATTATCTCATGTAGTGCTACTTCATTAACTATTGATGGAAGCGCTAGTTCTACAAATAGTGGTAATATTAATTATTCATGGATACTAAATGGAAATGTTGTAGGTACTGGCAGTACATATGATGTTACTTCTCCAGGTGATTATATTTTAGAAATAACAGATATTGATAATGGATGTACTGCTCAAGAGATGGTAGCGATTAGCCCTGATGCTGATCTTCCTTTATTGAGTATTGATCCAGTTGTAAACTTAGATTGTAATAACTCTTCTTCAACATTAGTTGGCACAGGAAGTTCAAATGCTGGTAATACAGTTACGGTTGAATGGCAAGATGCGACTGGTGCAACAGTTTCTCCTACCGATCAATTTACGACTACCACTCCAGGTGATTATACATTTATTGTAATTGATGATGGAAATGGATGTAGTCTTTCTCAATTAGTTACAGTATTGGAAAATACTGATTCACCATTAATTGATGTAACTCCTGCTCCAATCATTGATTGTGCAAATACAACAGTTACCGTAAATGCTTCTAACTCAGCAAGTGGATCAAATATAACTTATCAATGGCAAGATGCTACAGGAACAGATATACCTTCTGAAACTAGTAACTCATTGATCACAAGTGCTGCGGGTGATTTTATTTTTGTTGTAACAGACACCGATAATGGATGTACTGCTACTCAAGTGGTTAATGTACCAGAAAATATTGAAGCTCCAGTATTTGATGCATCAGCATTGAATAATATTGATTGTAATAATATGGAAGCTGCTTTAACTAGTAGTATTACTTCATCATTCAGTACTGACCTTAGTTATGTTTGGGTATTAAATACCGTAACAATAGGAACGACATCAACACTTTCAACTACTGACGAAGGTACCGTTACCGTTACCGTTACTGATAATCAAAATGGTTGTTCTACTCAGATGGATGTCATTGTTTCTAATACAACTGCAGATCCTGATGCATTAGCAACTGCTTCAAATAGTGGAGCATTGAATTGTACTATTACGGAAACTATTATAGATGGTGGTGGATCTTCTACCGGAACAAACTTTACCTATTCTTGGGAATTAGATAATGTTACCATATCAGGTGAAACAGATATCATGTACACAGCAATTGACCCTGGTGTTTACACTTTAATAGTTACAAATAATGATAATGGTTGTACTAATACAATTCCAGTTACTATAACTCAATCTATTGAAACACCAATGTCTATTGCAACTTCAAATACTGCAACCTTAACTTGTAATGACACAACAATTACTTTGGATGGAACTAGTTCCAGTATCGGTGCTAGTTTTGCCTATCAATGGTATGAAGTTATAGCTGGAACACCAACAGCAATAGGTGGTGCAGATATGATTTCCTATGATATTGTAGTTGAAGGAACTTATGAATTACTAGTTACGAACACAGATAATGGATGTACAACAGTAAGTGATCAACTTGTTATTGATCAGTCTTCTGATACTCCAGCAGCGGTTATTTCTAGTGATGGAATTTTGACTTGTGATAATGTAATGGTAATGGTAGATGGATTAAGTTCTACTGCTGGAGGAACACTTACTTATCAATGGGTTGATGTTTCAACAGGAGATATTTTAGGAACAGATCCTACTCTTGAGGTTACGACTTCTATAGAGGTTGAATTAAATATTCAAGATCTAAATAATGGATGTACTTCAACGACTTCATTTTTAATTGACGAAGATATCGAGGATCCGTCAGCTGATGCAGGCTTAGCTCAAACTTTATTTTGTGGTGATCTTGAGGTTACGTTAGATGGAAGTGCTTCTTCTGCTA
>Ga0115005_10000785_pt1 | contig 24717 bp, 14 predicted proteins | sample ArcOceMetagenome_FD_87163 | JGI IMG/M metagenome (GOLD analysis project Ga0115005, IMG submission 87163) | Marine eukaryotic phytoplankton communities from Arctic Ocean - Arctic Ocean - Greenland ARC118M Metagenome | ecosystem: Environmental > Aquatic > Marine > Oceanic | place: Arctic Ocean...
ATGAGAACGCTAAGTTTTTGATGGTAGATAACCAAGATAGGGTTTGGATCACAACGGTTCAGGGCGTTTTTGTTGCAGAGAAAACAAATTTCCTCGCGCAGTTACAAGGCAAGAAAGAAGGAGCTTTCACTCAAGCTGTATCTGACAGGAACGTGTGGACTATGGTGCAGCATAAAGCCGACGGATTTTGGATGGGCACGAATAAAGGGCTCTACGAATTAAATAAGACAGCTAGCGGATGGGAGTATGAACATATCTTGGAGCCGCACAATGGGTCGACCGAGATATCAAATAAAAAGATATCAGCCATCGCAAAAGACGAATCTGGAAACCTTTGGCTTAGCTCTGTTTACGCGGGGGCGCTTTATTTTGGTACCAAAAGTGCTGATATCTTTTCAATACAGAATACGCGAACTGGAAGCGGCGATGTTCTTACGAGCCATGTGATATGGGCCCTAGCCGAAACACAGCCTAACGAACTGTGGCTAGGCACAGAGAATGGACTCAATCGTTACAATTTAACGTCTAAAGAGTCAAACAAATATCTCTTTTCAGAATCTGAGCTTGCGTCTATGGGAGATGGTGCAATCGACCGCATCATTCCACTGTCTGATGGAAGACTCGTAATTCAATCCTACAATGGAATTCGACTTTTTGACCCAAAAACCGGTGAGTCGAAGCGACCAGCTATTTTAAACGGTGGAGAGCCCTCTATCTTCGACGCTTACGCGCCAGGCGCAATGCTAGCAAGTGATGGCCAGCTTTACTTCATCGGGGCTTCCGATTTTATAAGGTACGACATTGAACAAAAACGTATTTCTACTTTAGCGCTCGACCCCCGAGTATTTGATATTAATTTTTCATTCGGTTTTCTAGGGGAGTCGCCCCATCATGACAATAGGCTGTTCCTCGCAACCGAGGGTGGCCTTTGGTTGATTGACCCTAAGACCTCCGGTCATGAACTTGTTTACAGATTTTCAGAGCTTCAACGGGCCAGAGATCGCTCTATAGGTTCCTGGGTTATCGATGATATGGGCGTGTTATGGCTTGCTTATAGTGGTGTAGGCCTTATTGGAATAGATGCTGACACCTTCGAGCCGCTCTACAATTTAGATGACTCCAATATTTTACTTTCCAATATTGTGTATGGTCTTCAAAAAGATGAGTCTGGGAAGATATGGTTTAGTTCCCACAAAGGCTTGCACAGGTATGATCCTTCAACTAGCCAAATTAAGAATTTCATCTACGGTCGTGAGTTGAGTGTGTCTGAATTTAATCAGGGAGCGTCTCTCAAGCTAAATGATGGTCGGCTTGTTTACGGCTCTACAAGCGGCGCGGTCGTATTTTCACCGTCACAGTTAGAAAACTTAGAGACTGGAAAAAGTTTGCTTAGTAAGCAGACGGCGATTACCGAAATTTCTGTAGACAATAGAGTGCTTCAACAACCTCTTGCGAACTTAAATGGGCTTCATTTTAACTTAGGCTATGAAGACTATGGCCTAACTATCCATTTTTCAGCCCTTACTATGTCTGGTGTCGGAAAGGTAAAATATTACTATAAATTGCTTAACGGGGAGCAGACCGTAACAGAAGGCGTTACGGAAGATGCAAAAATTACGATCGCCAATATAGAACCTGGCGACTACGTGTTCTCCGTCGTACCTACACCGGGAAGCTTCGACTTCAATGTCACTCCCGCTGAAGTTACTCTTTCCATGCCTTATGCCCCACTTCGTTCACCGCTGGCTTACACGATATACGCATTACTTATTATTGGTCTTTTGATCGCTTATTTGTTATCGCGTCAACGTCAGCTATTTAGGTTACAAAAAGCCCAGCAACAGGTGACTTTGTTCAGTGATGCATTCAGGCAAACTCGCGACTGGGTTTTAATCTTTGATAAAGACAAGCGCCTTGTTGCAGCGAACCCAGCATTTGAGCAGGTGTTTGGATTTAATAGTAAGGAACCTTTACCCAAGCAGCTAGCGAAACTTTATTTGCGCTACCCGAACTTGAACAGGCATCTTTCTGGAAAATTGCCAGAAATGCAGGGTGGTGATTTTTGGAAAGATGAAGCCACAATAGATGGTGCCGACGGAAAACGCTACGATGTTTTAATCGATATTACAGCGGTAAGTGGTGAAACCTATGATGCTGATCACTATCTAATTGTTATATCGGACATCACAGAGCAAAAAAATGCGGAGCGCAAACTCTTAAAAATTGCGACCTATGATAGCCTGACAGGTTTGGTAAACCGGCCACTCCTCTTAGATAGGTTAGAGCACGCTATTGGCTTGGCGCGTCACAACGCCCACCGCGTCGCCGTTATGTTTGTAGACTTGGATCGATTTAAGGGAATTAACGACTCACTAGGTCATGATTATGGCGATAAGTTGCTACGTATTGTAGCAAACAGGATGAGAAACCTTGTGGCCGAGTCGGGAACTGTTGCACGACTTGGTGGTGACGAGTTTGTGATCGTAATTGAAGAAGTCAGTAATGACGACGATTTAAGTCCATTTGTTTTGCAAATTATCGAGTCGGTCGAAACACCAATTTCATTAGCAGAAGAGGTCCTTCGAGTGTCTTGCAGCATTGGCGTGGCATTTTATCCGGAGGACGCCTCAGAACCCGCAGAACTGATAAAGCAGGCGGATGTAGCTATGTATACGGCTAAAAAAGATGCGCTGAGCGGTTTTACATACTTTACGAGCGACATGAACGAACGAGCAAAAAACCGACTTCAGCTAGAAAACAAGGTAAAACGTGCGTTCTCAGAAGACGGCTTCTTTAACCATTATCAGCCCATTATTGATTCCAGAAACAACACAACTGTTGGCGTAGAGCTATTGTTGAGGGGAAGGCTGAACGATGAGCCGTTATACCCAGATCAATTCATTCCCGTGCTAGAAGAGCTCAAATACATAATTGAAGTTACACGCAGAGCGATGCGAAGAGCTGCTGAAGACTTGTCCTCATGGTATGAGAAAGGTTTTGAAGGATATGTTTCAATTAATCTGTCGGCATTGCATTTTAAAACCGAGTTCGATGTGGCGGGCGTTTTGAATTTACTTGGTGAGTTTGGGTTACCAAAGGAAGCATTCCGTTTTGAAATCACAGAAGGCGTATTGATGGACGATAGCGACAACGCGCTAAGGCAAATTCAACGTTTTGTTAACGAAGGTTTTGTACTAGCACTGGATGATTTTGGAACAGGGTATTCATCGCTCAGTTACCTAAAACGCTACCCGCTGTCGGTATTAAAAATTGATAAGAGCTTTGTTAATGAAATGGCGCCTGGTAACGCCAATGAAGCATTAGTGACTACCACCATCACACTTGCCAGCAATTTGAAGATGACGTGTATAGCCGAAGGCGTTGAAACAAAAGCGCAGGTTGACGAATTAAAATCGAAGTCGTGTTTTCTACACCAAGGTTATTTTTATGCGAAGCCATGTACGGGCCAGGAGATTATTCCGCTTTTGTTTAAGTCGTGGTAAAAAAAATTTTGTGGGTTTTGCTTGGATTACCTATAAAAATTAAAAAGCCTTAACTATAAGGAAACTAAATTCAGCGCTCAAAGTGTTGTTATTCATCGCAAATAATGTAAACGCTTGTTTAAAAGGCTTGTTTTTCAATTAAAAATAGGGCTTATTAGAAGTCTGTGAAATCATTGTAAAAATGATCTACATTATAACAACATATGAGTGACTTATGCCGCTAGACATGACAGCAAATACTACGGAAGTAATAACATCGCCATTGAGTATGTTGTACCACTGGGAAAAAAGCCGAGGGGACGACGTATTTCTTACTCAACCAATAAAGGGTGAATATCACGATTTCACTTGGAAGCAAGTTGCTGAACAGGCTCGAAAAGTCGCTGCACGTCTTCGTGAAATGAATTATCCTGCTGGCAGCCGTATAGGCATTTTTTCAAAGAACTGCGCAGAGTGGTTTATCGTTGACCTTGGCATAATGATGGCCGGTCACATTTCTGTTCCAATATTCTCCACAGCCGGGCCAGATACCGTCCAATACGTGTTAAAACATGCAGACGTACAGCTTTTATTCGTTGGCAAACTAGACAATACTGCAGAACAGGTTGCTTCTATTCCTGCCGAGTACCTAACCGTTGCTTTCCCTTATCCCAATATCGCTACCAAACAGCAATGGGATGAATTCATGGATATTGAGCCCATTGATGATTCGCCGGTTCACGACATGGACGACATCATGACTATTATCTATACGTCGGGCAGCACAGGTCAGCCAAAAGGCGTTGTTCATAGCTACAACACTGCATGTTGGGCGGCCCGTCGATCGTTAGATCAGTTGGGTATAAACCAAGATGATCGCACTATGAGTTACCTGCCGCTCGCACACATTACTGAGAGAGTGCTTGTTGAGCTTTCAAGCTATTACAGCGGCGGGAAAATCCACTTCGTAGAAGATTTGGCAACCTTCCAGCGTGACGTAGGTCACTGCCAGCCAACCTTGTTCATCTCGGTTCCTCGCCTGTGGACGAAGTTCCAGATGGGCGTGTTGGCGAAGATGCCACAGAAGAAGCTAGACACACTGCTGAAAATTCCAATTTTGAATAAGATTGTAGCGAAGAAAATTCGTAACGGCTTAGGAATTAACAACGCTCGCTTATGGGCTAGCGGCTCGGCGCCACTTGCACCAGCGGTAATAGAATGGTTTGCCAAAATAGGCATCAATATTTCCGAAGGTTGGGGGATGACCGAGAACAGCGCTTATGGTACAGGTAGCGTTCCATTCCGCCACGATAAAATAGGATGTATCGGTAAACCGTATGATGGCGTTGACATTCGTACTTCTGAAGAGGGCGAAATTCAGGTTAAGTCGCCATGCAATATGTTGGAATATTATCTCGAGCCAGAAAAAACTGCCGAAGTCTTCACTGAAGATGGTTACTTGCGAACCGGAGATAAAGGCGTTATCGATGCTGACGGCTACGTTAAAATTACGGGCCGTTTGAAAGATATATTTAAGACGGCTAAAGGCAAGTATGTGACGCCAGCGCCTATTGAAGCTAAGTTTATGGAAAACCCAATTGTGGAGCAGGTTTGCGTTACGGGAACGAACCTACCTCAGCCTGTCGCTTTATTGGTGTTAAGCGAAGAGGCCCAGAAAAAAGATAAGTCGGGTATTGAAGCAAGTCTTAAGAAAACCTTCGACGCTATCAACGCTAAGCTGGAAAGTCATCAGGTTATGGATCGTGTGGTAGTGATGAAAAACGAATGGAGTATTGAAAACGACCTGCTTACGCCAACATTAAAAGTAAAGCGTCACGTGTTAGAAGAGCGTTTCGAAGATATTATTCAGGGTAACTACAGCGACAAATTAGTGTGGGTTGATGCGTAGGCCTGCCAATTAGCTCACTCGAATTTGATAAATGTCAAAAAGCTCTGTCATAGACAGAGCTTTTTTCTTGAACGCTCAGTAACTGCTGCTTTATCGTGTTAAACGAAATGCAGCCACGCTCATGAAGGGTAGCGAGCGCGTAAACCTTCATAAACCAGGTCGCTAAACTCAGGCTTAGTTAAGTCAAGTGCGTCCATAACTTCTACTAAATGCTCGTTATCTTCACGGCCTTCCCATACTTTTACGTAAGTCCCTTCCTTGTAACCATTATCTTGGCGGAAAAAATTAAGTACATTCTTGCCTACGTATTGACGATACAGTTCGTCGGCCGACATTTCGCACTGAGTTACAATGAACATGAATAGGGGAACACTAAAGCGCTTAGCGGCACAGAGCCCAGTCATCAACTCTAAATTATCAAGAAGCGATTGATTTGATGCGTCATAGTCTTTACCGTCAAACGTAACTAATGTATTGCCGCTTGCCAGTTCAGAGGCAATGCTTTTAGCAGATTCCTCAATATTGCCTTTGTATTCGATAATGCAGGCGCTTAATGCAAAATGCCAAATATCAACTAACTCCATTTGAAGTTGAGGCAAATCTTTCTGCTGCGCCTTCCACCATTTCCAGCCGTGATGTTCGATAGCCTCAACCGACTCGACCATTGCCGCACGAAGGTAGCCATAACCTGCGTTCAGCCAGTCTGGGTTTACTTTTGCGTTCATTTTATCTTGAAGAGAAAGCATGGTGGCGAGTTGTTGCGCGGTTAACATTGTTGCTCCTGACCGTGAAATTATATTGCGTTTTATAAAGATGAAATTGTACTTGAATGGTGCTTTGGGAGAAACCGCTAATTATCGTTTAAAGACGAGTTCATCCTTATGATTTGGCTTTATGTGCATTGGTATTTCCCCGTGCTTGCTTGTGGTGCATTTGCACCAAGCTTAAACCTTTAGTATAAAGTGCACGGCTCGAAAAATATTTAAGTTATTGATATTTATATATTAAAAAGTTGGCACTCAACATGCAAAATCTTAAGTGTTAACAGTGCTGCGCAGTAGCGCTAACGTGAATGAGTGCCAGGCAACGCTTATTCACGTTGTTACTGAGTAGACCGTAAACCTTACCCATACAGATTTTTCGTGTCCTGAGGTCTGTGTGGGTTTTTTTTGCTCGAAAAACGTGGCTCTTACACCTTTTCTTTTATCCGCTTGATCACGTTCAATGTTTTTGCCTCTGAAACATCAACCCGCACATCGCTAATAAAAGGCGCGAATGAAGCTATTGTAAAGAGACTCCCGCCGTTATTTTTAACGCATAAGACATTTGCTTATCTAATTTTTAGAGAAATAACTTAACTACTTTGTTGAATACGATACACTAAATTATAACGTCGACGATGTGTGCACGGTATCTTCACTGTATCTAAAAGCACGTTCTACAAAGGATTTTTCGATTGCTTGCGCTATATCCCTCTAACAAATTAGAACATTTAAGTTTTCTTCTTACTACGCTTTTACGTCAACAGCCTTTGGGCGTATTTACGCCGGAAACAATTTTGGTTGAAAGCCCCGGAATGCAGCATTGGGTCAGTATGCAGTTAGCAAACGAACACGGTGTAGCGATGAATATCGACTACCCGTTGCCGGTGCGCTTTATGTGGAATACTGCGCGTACGGTACTAGGAACTGATAAGGTACCAAAGCAATCGCCTTATCGCCGAGAAGTGTTGACGTGGCGAATAGATAATATTCTTCAAGATAGTTCGTTAATGGATAGCGACGCATTCGAGCAGGTAAACAAATACTGGCAGAGCGCAGGCAGTGAACAAGAGCAAGGGTTACAACGTCTTCAGCTTGCAACAGCCTTGGCTGACGTTTATGAACAGTATTTACTTTACCGCCCAGACTGGCTATTCAAATGGGAGAATAATGAGCGCGCCGTCTTTGATGACATGGAAATATGGCAAAGTGAAATTTGGCGTATTTTAGCGAAAAATCAGCCCTTGCATCCTGCTCGCTTACACCAAATGACGCTAGAAGCACTCGAAGCGGGAAAAGTGCCAGCTAACTTGCCTAAGCGTGTCATTGTTTTCGCTATCAATACCATGGCTCCCCAACTTATTGCGTTTTTTGACGCGCTCGCTCAGCATATCGATATTCACATCTTTCATCTTAATCCAAGTGTCAATTACTGGGGGGAAGCGAAAAGCAGTAGCGAGCAAGCGAAGCTACTTCGTTTAGAAGGGCTAAAAAAGTGGATGGAAGAAGACCAGTCTAACCCTTTGTTAGGTAATTTAGGCAAGCAAGGGCGAGAGTTATTTAACCTGCTTACTGAGCTAGACACGTTTGAGATAAGTGCATTTGATTCGCCAGATTTTGAAGGTGTAGGCGAGGGTGATAGTACAAACGAACAGGTTAATGGCAGAGGACTGCTCGAATATATCCATAACGACATATTGCACGCTGTACATCCTCAGCCAATTGGCAGTCAATTAAAAGAAAACGACGACAGCGTTACCGTGATGTGCACCCATTCAGCGCTTCGAGAAGTCCAAGTTTTACACGATCACTTATTGCATTGGCTTTCTCAAGACAAAAATCGAACACCTTCTGATATTTTGGTCATGTGCCCCGCGATAGAAAATTATGCGCCCTTTGTAGACGCAGTATTTCACAGAGTAGGCACCAAATCTTTAGCCGGTACTGGGCAGGTGCGTCTCCCTTGCACCATAGCCGACAGAAGCCCGATGGATGCGGAGCCTCTCATTGCCGCATTCATGGCGTTACTCCAGCTACCGGATAGCCGTTTTGGTGTGTCAGATATTTTAGATTATCTTCAGCTTGATTCTGTTCAAAAGCGCTTTTCTGTGTCTCAAGATGATATCGAGCAAATGGTGGTTTGGTTAAAACAAGCGCATATCCATTGGGGGCTCAATAGTGCCCATAAAACTGCTGTTTCAGAAGGCGTTAGCTTAGACGACACTTACAGCTGGTGGTGGGGAATTCGTCGATTACTTATGGGAATGCTCGCGCCAGATAGTGAAATAATAGTAAGTGATTTACTTACCATTCCCGATGTAGAAGGGCAAAGTGCCCTTACCTTGGGCAAGCTTATCGAAGTTGTCGCCTTGCTGGGCGAATTTGCACAGGAATTAACGGCACCGCGAACACCTGAACAATGGTCAAAGGCATTAATTGCCCTTCGTGACGCCTGCTTTATGCCGATAAATGATCAGCAGCAAAGCTGGGATCTTATTGCCAAGGTTGCAGCAGATCTCGCCGCACGGTGCGAAGAAGCGGGTTACGAGCACGAGTTAACGTTGCGTCAGGTCCGCGATCTTTTACTTAATCGGTTCTCTTCGCCTGATGCGGGAAACCATTTTATGACCGGCCAAGTCACCGTATGTTCAATGCTTCCAATGCGAAGTATTCCGTTTAAAAAGGTGTGTATATTAGGGTTGAACGACAGTGAATTTCCTCGCAAATCGAGCCCCTTAGGGCTCGACCTAATGGCAGGCTCGGGTCGTCGAGTTGGCGATCGCTCTAGGCGGTTGGAAGACAGGTATTTATTCCTTGAAGCCATTATTTCAACGCGGGAAAGCCTGTATTTAAGCTACCAAGGTAACGATGTCACCAATAATAGTGAAAGGCAGCCCAGTCTTGTGTTGGCTGAATTTATGGATATGCTAGAAAATAGCTATGCGTTAACTTTAGACAGTTACGCGGTTAATGCGCCACTACATCCTTTCAGCGAGGCGGTTTTTGCTGGTGTGTTGCCCAGTTATGAGACAGGGTGGCTGCGGTTGGCCGATGCTCTTCAGCAAAATAATTCTCGAGCAGATATCGAAAAGAGTGCTAACGACGGGCAATCCATAGAAGGCATGGCTAGCGAATCAGCAACCGATACTATCCAGCCAGCAAACGCACTTGCAGCCCAAGAATTACGCTTATCACATATGCAAATAGCCAGAGCGTTTAAAGATCCCCTTGAGCATTTTGCAATTCAAAGATTGGGAGTGAATCTAACTCAATCCTTTACCTTGCTTGAAAACAGCGAACCCTTTGAGACTAATGCGCTGCTTCGTTATCAAGTGCTAGACGCTATCTTTTCATCGCCAGATCGCATGGCAGCTGGTGAACAAGACTTCAATGAACTTACTTACAGTGAACAGGTGATCACGTATGCATCCCTAAGAGGGGATATCCCTAACAATCCTGTGGCGATGGATGAAGTGGAAATGTGGAAAGAAGGGGCACTAGCGCTGAGTCAAGCTATGGGCCCTCACGATGCGGCCCCTAAAAAGGCACAATTTAAAGGGAAATATATTACCTTCAGCACTGCAGCATTCAAAGGTAGCGATGCGTTGGTAGAGCTATGTGCGGGAAAGGTTGACACTCACAGAGCGCTGGGCTTTTTCATCTCTCAGTTGGTTTTTTCATGTAGCGATGAAGAGACTAGCTATACCGGTTATCCACTAGAAATCTATTCATGCTCGTGGGAAAAAGGGGAAACTACCCTGAAGAAACGAACGTTTCCTGCGTTTGAACGTGATACAGCCGCGCAACTGCTATTATTTATCGAACAGCTTTATTTGGCTATTTATTCCGCGCCAACGCCTTTGTATCTAAGTCTTTTTGACAGCATCATCCCCGGCAAGAGAAATTCTGAGAGTAAACCTATCGTAGATAGTGTAAACCCTTCACTGTTTAACGAGATTCTGCGCGCGCTTGTGCTAATGAGTGAAAGTTACAGCGAAGCTGACAAGGCGCCGCTAAGTCAGCTTCGAATGACAATTGACGAAATATGTCCGTTCGTAGACAAAGATGATGCGCCAATCGAAGAAAAAGATGAAAAGGTTCAACAGATAATCGCTCATGCCGCGGCGCTTTTTGACAGTGTCGAGTTGCAGCGGGCGTTAACTGATTGGCAGCAAAGTAGTGGGCAATTTAGTGCTGATATAGCGAACAACCCCTACCTTAACTGGCTCTTCCCGCATGGCGTTAGTTGGAATGACGTACCGCATCTTAGTGCGTTTATATTACTAGCTATGGTGAACAACGCATCTCAAGAGGAGAAGTTATGAGTAATATTACCCCATCCTCTGGTAACGACATGTCAATCGATACGCAGCGCCACGTCAGTGAGCAAGGCAAGGATAATGCACGGCTACTCGATGTCGTGGCAATGCCGCTTAAGGGGCGTCATCTTATTGAGGCCAGCGCTGGCACAGGAAAAACCTTCAATATCACCCGGTTGTATTTACGTTTGCTGCTAGAGAAAAAGCTTACCGTAAAAGAAATATTGGTAATGACCTTTACCAAGGCTGCCACCGAAGAGATAAAAGGGCGCATTGCTAAAACCTTAAGAGAAGCGTTACTGATTTGGCAGGAAGCTAAAGTTAATGGTAATAAAATTAAAGACGACTGCGACCCTGTTTACCTGCATCTGTTTAATAGCTTTGATATTGATGAGAGTTTGGCTTTATTAAAAGCAGCGCAACTTGAGCTAGATGAAGCGTCTGTGTTCACCATTCATGGCTTCTGTCAGCACGTGATCACGCAGCTGGCGTTTAACAGTGGCTTTGCCATGTCGTTAAATTTAGGTAATGACACGGGCGACTTGTATCTTCAGGCAGCAGAGGATTACATCCGAAAGGTGAGCAAAAGCGAAGATGACTTTCGGCTGCTGGCAGAGTCTGGCTGGCATACACCTGAAAAGCTATTGCTTGAATTTGGTACCAGCATAAAAAGTACTCTGACCCCACTAATGCTCAGCGAGCAAGATATCGAGCATGCCTTTCAAAAGCAGTTGGATGAATTGCCTGATACATCATTGGCTTATGTGAAAACCTTGTTGCAAAGCGTGGAAGAAAACGAAGGGCTATTGGTTGAGCAGCTTATTAAAACCCCCGCACATAGAAAAGAACGGCCGCAGGAATTAGCTGCGCTAAAAAGCTGGTTGCGCTCGTGCGTAGAGAATGCACAATATTATTTACCACCACCTGAAGCAGAAGCCTTTGTTAAAGGAACTCGCTATGCGAGAAATTCCTCTGGGGTTAAGGAAATTCTAACACCCGTTAAAGAATTTGCTGCTACGTTGAAAAAGGTATTTGGCGAAAAAGAAAAGGCCCTTGCTAAAGTGCCGGTATTTAAGCTGATTGTAGAGGCTATTAAATTTATCAAAGGGCGTGTTGATAAGCAGAAAAAGCAGCTTGGCCTTATTGATTTTGATGATCTAATTCGCATGCTGGCTAATGAGGTAGTGAAGCCAAACAACACACTAGTACCTGAACTTCGCAAAAAGTTTCCGGTGGCGCTTATCGATGAGTTCCAAGATACGGATGCCAAGCAATACGCTATTTTGGACGCGGTTTATCCCAATGCATCGAGCAATTCGACCACACAAACAGAAACAGACTTTTTAAACGATAACGAGGAGAGCGCCTCGGCTAGAGACAGTGCGCTTCTAATGATAGGCGACCCCAAACAAGCTATATATCGCTTTCGCGGAGGAGATATCTTTACCTATTTGAAAGCCGGTAGGCAAGCTGACTATCGCTGGGTCATGAACACAAATTGGCGTTCAGTAGAGGGGATGGTAAAAGCTTACAACCGACTATTTTATGGCGCACCTGTCGCATCGAATACACCCACAGATGTATTTGGCTTCGACATCAAATATAACCCCGTTGAATTTACGTCTAACGCGGCAGCGGCTAAAACACCGTTGGTTGACCCTGCTAATCAACGCAGCGCAATGAATTACGTAAGCATGTGTTTGGAGGAAAAAGAAAATACCAACATCATGCGTCGGAAAATGGCCCAATGGATTGCGCAAGAGATTTATCGCTTACTTAACGAGGCACACTTTGAATTAAGAAATGGCGAGACTAAGCCGGTAAAACCTCAAGACATCGCTATTTTGGTGAAAGACAGGACCGAGGCTGGGGCTATTAAAAATGTGCTTCAGCAAAAAGGGTTAGCCTGTGTTTATTTGAGCGATCGAAGCAATTTGTTTGCTAGTGCCGAAGCGAAGGATGTCCTCAGGCTTCTGAACGGTATATGGCACGCAAACGATACGAGTAAAGTCGCTTCTAGTTTAGCGTCCCCGCTTTGGGGCTATAGTCCACAGATGCTTATCGAACTGCTTTATCACGAAGATGATGCAACGTGGGATAGAGCGATGGACAAAGTATTGTCTCTGCGGGATATGTGGCTGCAAAAGGGATGCATGAGTGTGCTGTTGCATCTAATGCAAGATAGCTATATCCCCCACGCTGATAGCGTGGAGCGAGCGCTAACAAATTACCAGCATCTTGCAGAAGTGCTGGAAAAAGCCAGTACCACTCATCAGCGACCCGAACAGCTACTCGACTGGCTAAATAAACAAATTCACAAGCCAGAAAGTGACGAAGAGCTTACGTTACGCCTTGAAAGTGATAGCCAACTAATTCGTTTAATCACGCAGCATGGCTCAAAAGGCCTTGAATATCCCATTGTGTTCATTCCTTATGCAACGGGCTATCGTGATGCGGCAAAAAATGGTAATTCGACGTCTCAAATATTTACCTACTACGATGAAGAGAAGCAAGATTTGCAAATGCAGTTAGGTCAGACTGCGCAAGCCATATCTCGGGTTCAAAGTGAAAGTGAGGCGGAAGACATGCGCCTTGCCTATGTTGCGGTAACGCGTGCAGCACACCGTTGTTACATGGGGGTTATTCCACTGGCAAATAACGAAAAAAGCGCATTGGCGCGCGCTTTAGGCGTGAGTGGGGAAGAAGGATTGGGTAATGACTGGTCGAGTGTATTACGCCGTGTGGCCGAAGAAGACGAATCTCATGCAAGCTATATAGACAGTGATGAGTTTGTGGAAGTGTATTCAGGCTTTGAACAAAATGAAGTGATTCCTCAACTTACGGCACTTCAATTTACCGGCACCGCAAGCGAGGAATGGCGGCTTTATTCGTTTTCAGCCATGAGCCGTTTAACAACTACCGGCACAGTGAATAATACTGAAAAAGCCGAAGAAACAAGCCAAAACCTTCCAAGTGTCCCTGTACTTCAAACTATTCGTGATGAAGAAATATTCGCGCTTAATACATTATCTGCTGATGGTGAGACTCTCGACGAGACGACGTTACACCACCACCCGTTTGTCGAAATGAGTTTAGTGACCCGAAGTGACCTGCGTTTTACGCTTGAAAAAGGGGCAAGCGCGGGTAATTTGCTCCACGATATTTTAGAGCATAGCGATTTTAGTGACCCTACTTGGGAAGAGACGGGCAAAGAACTAGTAAATCGTTTTGGATTAGATGAAAAGCGCACGCCTTTTCTATATGCGTGGTTAGACGAAGTCTTACAAACGCCGTTATATCCTAATATGCAACTAAGTTTGAGTGATTTGACCCTTGAGCAAACCCTGCGTGAGGCGGAATTTTACTTCCCAATGAACGACACCCAATGGGTGTTGCTTAAAGAGGTTCTAACAAGCCATCGACAAGACGTCGCAGTTACCCTAGGTGGTCAAGCTGAAGTCGCTCCGCAGTTAATGACCGCAAAACTACAAGGTATGATGCATGGTTTTATCGATTTGATTTTTGAGCATGACGGGCAGTTTTTTGTTGCTGATTACAAGTCGACCTGGTTAGGAGATACGTTAGAGAGCTACACACCTTCAGCGCTTTTTAGTAACAATCAGCATCACCTTTATGACCTGCAGTATTTAATTTATTGCTTGGCACTGCATCGTTATTTAAGCAATACATTGCCAGATTATGATCCCGATATTCATTTTGGAGGCGTTTACTACCTTTATTTACGCGGAATGCATCCAGAAAACGAGCAAGGGGAAGGCGTGTTCTATACTGATATACCTTCATGCTTACTTAACCAACTCGATGCTATTTTCGCAAGTAGGGATGGTACGCACACCTATCAAGACAAAGCCCATGAGCTTGAAAGCGAAGCGCCTGCAAGTGAACCGCAATCGGATGACACGCTGACAAGTGGTGCGAGGGTAAACTCGTCAAGCTCAAATAATAGAGCTTCAGGTCAGCAGCAATTTAGTTTCGACGACGAGTAGGAGATGCCATGAACAACTATCAACAATCCCTGTCGTCGTTTTTCGATAATTTATTTGGCATTGAAGCCATCGATAAGTTCGTCGCAAAAGAGTTTGGCTTTGTAGAGCCGCTGTCTGAAAGCGATGCTTTAATATGGGCAGGTTTATTGGTACACCTATCGTACATGCAGCGAAATGGCCATAGTTGTGTTTATTTAAAAGATGTTGCGGGAACGGCGCTTTTTAAAGAGGTAGCACCTTCGGCGGCAAGTAGTATTGCTGAGCAACCATCTGGCGACGTACTTCAATCAGACGAAATTCATGCAAGCGCACGAGAAGAAGAAAAAGCGCTTAAAACAGGCTTTGTGTTACCAGAATTAACGCCTCTACTTAAAATTGTGAAAAGTGCGCTTAAAAACGAGCAGGTTGCTCAGCTGTTCGTCTATGACAATGGCAAACTTTACAGCCGTCGCTACTATGAGTTTGAACAAGAGGTAGCGAGAAACGTTGTGAAGCGAGCAGCGCTTGAGCCGTTAACTGAAGAGGCTAGCGAAAAAGTTAAGCAGCTTTGGCCTGCTATATTCCCCACACAGACTACAGAGCATCAGGACTGGCAGCAAATCGCCGTTGCTAAGAGTTTGATGCAGCGCTTTTGCGTGATAAACGGCGGACCGGGAACGGGGAAAACCTATACTGTGCTGCGCTTATTACTCGCGCTCCAGGCGAGTAATGAGAACTTAAAAATTGTACTGGCAGCCCCTACAGGTAAAGCGCAGCAGCGCATGACTGAGTCTATTATTAGCAGTATAGAAGGACTTCGCGGCAAGGTAGACGATAGTGCCCTTGATAAAGTGCCTACCGATGCCGTAACCCTGCACAGATTGCTAGGGCTTCGCGAATTCGGCGTTTCAACAAAGTACAACCAGTATAACCAATTGACTGCTGACGTACTCATAGTAGATGAGGCAAGTATGGTCGATTTAGCGTTAATGACCCGCATCGTTAGGGCATTGCCAGAGCATGCTCGGCTTTATCTTATCGGCGACGCCGACCAGTTGCCTGCGGTGGAGCTTGGCAACGTGCTAGAACAACTCGTTAGTGACGAAACAGTGGTTTTTGACAAGGGTGATAATGCTATTTCAAGTAACGCAAGTACTCGTGATGACGCGCTTTCAATGGGAGGCGTGCCTTCTTTAATGCGACAGAGTATCGCAACGCTTTGCCCACATCTCCCCTTGTTGCCTGTAAATGAGGAAGCCAAAACATATGTGGCGACACTTCAGGCACCGCAGCGCTTCAAGGGGCAGGTGGCAAAGGTGGCGACGGCCATTCAGCGTGGCGATGCTAATGAAGCAATTGCCGCCATTGGTGAACATGACAGTGGCGATGAAAAGACAAAAATTACGTCAAATGCACTGTTGAACTTGAAAGCTGGCGTTCATCTTTTGCCAGTACAACAAGTAAATACTCGAGATTTACAGAAGCTTGCAAAAGAAAGCTTCTTGCCAATATTTGATGCGAAAAGCGCTGAAGACGCGCTTAGTTGCCTAAATTATGTCCGATGGCTCACACCAGTAAGAAAGGGGGTAATGGGTGTTGAAGGTTTGAACAGTCTTGTATTCGACGCCATCAAGCACAAAATTAAAAAGCGAGAAGGGCACTTCTACCAGGGCCAGCCGATAATGATAGTAAAAAATCATCATCCTCAGCGACTTTCAAACGGCGAGGTTGGCGTAATTTGGCCAGACAGCAAGGGTAAACTTTATGCTTGGTTTTACCAAGATACGAAAGGTGAAGGCCAAGTTCCAAGTGCAGATAACAAACAAAACGTCGATGCAAGTAACGGACAGCAAAAGCAAGCGCTTCGCAGCATATCACTGTCAAGAGTTCCGCAGTTCGAAACCGTATATGCAATGACTATTCATAAATCCCAGGGCTCTGAATTCAACCATGCAGTGCTGATTTTGCCGAAGCCTGACAGCGAAAAAGCCGCTAACCTTTTTCATCGAGGCTTGGTCTACACCGGGTTAACCCGTTCAAAAGATGGTTGCTTAATCATAGCTGATAACAACACGTTTACTGGTATGGTTGCGAAGATTGATAAGCGTTATTCTGGGCTGTCAGAAGCGATAAAACGAATCACTGCCAAAGAACAGGACCTCGTGCTAGAAGACGATTAGAAATAAGTACTCTGACCCCCTAAACTTTTGAGGGGCAGAGTACTTTTCTATCTCACAGGGGTAAAAAGGCACAGGCCGTGTTTGTTGATATCTATGGGTGTTTTGCTCATTAAATAGATACGGGTCGGTGACGTGACGCGAAGGATCCCGCCTTCTGCTTTTAAAAACTGAGAAGGAAGAATCACTGACTTGTCGTCAGAGTCACTGCTGGTTGTTTCAGTTTTCACCGCAAAGTAAGATAACCCGCCGTGATCGAGCCAGCCTAATATATTATCTGGCGTCGCCACAAAATTATCGTGTTTTAATACGCTACTGTGCAGCGTGATGTTGGCCCCAAAAACCGGCTTGGTTTCTATTGCCATTTGGGTATTGGGTTTCAGGTGCAGCCGATAAAGACCATGAGGTTCTGGTACTATCTCATTGTTTGCATCTGTACTGTTCACTAACGTAAGCATACTAAGTTTCGCATGGAAGTTTTGATGGTTTTATTTTGGTGGACTTATGGCTAGGCTGCATTGACGTGGATCAAGTAGATTCAAAAGCCGTGGTAAGCCGGTATATATCGATCAAGCCTGCCTTAAAAAGTAGAAGTAATTTAGCAATTATTGAGAGACGTAGTGACAGATTCCCTAACTAGCGTGCACTTTCGCTTAACAAAGTTGGATGCCATGCAAGCATATACACTAAAACGTGAAATTGAGGGCGCGTACTTCATTAAGCGCGATGGCACTGATGTATTTGTAGGTATGGTGCCTTTAAAAGAAACGCTGTTCGACGAGCTAAACGATTATGTTATTCGTCAGCAAATTCAATATGATGCTTGCGATATACTTGTAGAGGCGAAAAACACAACAGGGGAAGTAGCGGTACCAAGGGTGGTAAACAAACTGCTCAAATATATCGACTGTAAGCTAACTTACACTTGCTCTGCATAGCATCAACACTCTCTAATCTTAATGCTTCATTACAAACCGCCAGGGCAATTTGGCATCATGCTCGGCATAATCAATACCAATGCGAGGTGAGTTTACAATATTCTCATGGCAAACCGGCGAGGCGTTGCCTTCAATCCAAACAGTGGCTTTATCTAAAATAGATATGCCATTTAGTGCAGGCGTTAAGCCGAGAGCTTGAGACAGCTTTGCAGGGCCGGAACATAAATTCCGAGTCGGTGTTTTTATTCCTCTGCGCTCTCGCATGGTGTCTAAGCCGACAGTGGGCTTTATTGCTCTAACGAGAACCGAGTCCGCATAGCCCGATTCATTCGTGACAATATTAAACATGCTGTGATAGCCATAAACGGAATAGATATAGGCAATACCACCTTGGCTTTTGAGTACATCAATAGAAGAAGGTCTTCGCATAAGGTGCTTTTGCATGGCTAAATCGCAGCTTTCACAATATGCCTCGGTCTCCATAATGATACCGCCAGTAACTGTGCCGTCTACCTTGCTATAAAGGGAGGCGCCAATGAGCGACTTGGCGATACCAACAACATCGTTTTTAATGAAAAAAGACCGTTGCATAACAAGCAAAACAGATTAAGACGACTTCTTGAGCTCACTATGAGATTTTAAAACCTTGCTGCCATCATCTTGCTCTATGAGGTAAGCTGGGTCGCTATCGCTTGCTTCACGTTTAACTGATGAGCCCTTAATTGTGCGCTCAACATCACTGGTAAATTTTTCTCTAATATTGCCAGTAGCGCTACCGTTACCCCATTCCCATTCAACTTCTGTGTTTACAGCGTAGTGTTTCATCGCATTATTCCCTGTGTTCTTGAAAGTTAGCGCCATATACTGCTTAAACGGTATGGGTAAGCGCTAAGTTCATAAATCACAGAAAAAGCGATAAAAAGTACGGCAAATTTTAAGAGTTAAGATAAGGTCTCGACCTGTTTTTGCCTCTGAGTAATAGAGCTGCCAGCAGTAGCAATAACCACCAACGCCACCGCAAACCACTGCGAAAGGGTGAGGGTTTCATCAATAATGATAAATGCCGCTATTGCCGCGACGGCTGGCTCGACACTCATCATTATACTGAACGTTTGTTTGGGCATATTGCGCATAGCACTCATCTCTAATGTATAGGGGATAGCAGACGAAAATATGCCCACAGCGCAGCCTATAAGAATAACGTCGATGTTTAGCAAAGCGCTTCCTTGGCTTATTACGCCAATGGGTACAACGCAGATAGCGGCTACCAACATGCCCAAGGTTACCGTAACACCGCCCGACCCTTCGTTACCTGTTTTATTACCAAACACGATGTAGCCAGCCCAGAAAGCACCCGCAGTAAGTGCAAAGATAACACCGAGTGGATCTAAGCTTTCTGAAGAGGCTCCGCCAATATCAGGAAGTAGCAAGCAAACGCCAGCAACGGCTAAAAGAGCCCACGCGAAATCTCGCTTTTTTCTCGCACTAAAAAAAGCCACAGCTAGCGGGCCAGTGAACTCAAGAGCAACACCAATACCAAGAGGAATGCGGGCAATGGCAAGATAAAAAATGATATTCATTGCACCTAAGCAGGCGCCATAAAAGAAAACGTTCCGCCATCCTTTCGCGCTTAAGCGCGCACGCCAGGGTCTAAAAATACCTGTCAAAATTAATGCGGCGAAAAAAGCACGAAGGGCGCTTGTTCCCTCAGGTCCTACAATTGGAAAGAGCTGTTTGGCAAACGAAGCACCGGATTGAATGGTTATCATGGCCAGCAGCACCGCGACAATGGCCAGTAAAAAACGTTGATTCACAATGTATTACAACTTGGATAAGACAAAATTAAATTATATTTCTTCTAGAAATGAAAAGCTTGTCTATAAGGGAAAGTAGTGAAAATTAATGTTGAATAACAGAGGGTCTAAAGTGAGGTTTGGTGTTACTTTACGGAGTAAAATAGAATAAAACACAGCAAAGTTGTAATGCGTTCAAAAGAGCATGCACAGTATCTTTTTAGCACAATGCCAACGGCAGTTAAATTGATGTTTAAATTGCGGTGTAGCAACGCTCTATTGTGCTATTACGTTAGCTTAAAACGCATGAACTCTTACGTATTAGTATGTATCGCTACCATCAACTATACTGAAGTGCGAACGTAATTCAGGCCATTATTTTTCTAGATACATCGTTTACCGTATCCACCAATCACGAAGTGTGGGTGATAGTAGTCGGTTGATATTTCCTAATTTAAGGAAAGCACTTGTTTACAATTACCCAGTTACATATCGATATTGCGCGCAACGCTACTGATGATTTTAATTTATTTCACGACCCTATGCGGTGGCAGCTAATATCGGGCAATCCATTTCAAGGCACTATCGCGCTTGGGTTTCAACTTGGTTTATTCATAGAAACTCAAATTCACCGAGGTGCGTCTAACATCAAACCAAGACGCTATTCAGTCTACGAATTTACCTTCGTAAATCCCGCCAAAGAGGGAGACGACCTCAGCTTAATGTTCAAGGCTCCAAGGGTTTCACAGACGGAGCACGGTGAACAGGAATCACAGCGTTTGATTTTAAAGGCGTCGGGTAAGCCGAGTTTAATGGGGTTTTATCGGCAGTCAGATTTTATGTCGGTAAAAAGCGTTTTAGTTAAATATAAAAAAGAAGACATTGCTCGACTAGCGGACAGAACGTTATTAGATGGGGATGTGTTTCTAAAGCGGAAGTGGATGATAGTCGGTAATGCTAAAAATTATTTGTTGAGCGCCTTTGCTGACCAATCACGATATATTGACGAATTCGCAGACAAAGTGCGCTTTCCACAATTTTACCCACTGTCTCTGATGTCTTCAGCCATGCTAGAAAGAGCCCAGGCTCTTAGTTACGATTTAATTAAAAACCCGATGATCTACGTATCGCAAAATTTATGCATTGACAACGACCAGCTCGAGCAACTTAAAAGTAACGACTGTTTAAATATGCTTGTTGCGCCTGTGGAGTCTGACTCTGGTCATCTTACTTGCGCGGGATGGGTAAAAAGTGAATGTCCACTTTTTTGCGTGGAAGTGAGACTTATGCCTCTATCAGATATGCTCGTTAATAATCGTTAACCAGGCCAAATTTTCAGAGCAAATTTTTAATTTGTAAAAAAACCGGCGCTGTAAAACGCCGGTTTTACTTTTACTCAATAAGAATTGATTTACTTTTTGTACGCTACAGGCACAACCGAAACGGCCACTGTTAAGCCGTTCGTCTTAGCGCTAATTCTTGTCTTACAATGTCGGCACCTGCACTTAATGCCTCAAGCTTACCTCGCGCAACAGCGCGAGAAAGTGGCGCCATGCCGCAATTAGTGCACGGATAAAGCTTGTCTGCATCCACATACTTTAACGCTTCACGCAATGTAGCTGCTACTTCTTCAGGTGTCTCTATCGAGTTTGTAGCAACATCAATAGCGCCTACCATTACCTTTTTGCCTTTAAGAAGCGAAATCAGCTCAATAGGAACATGTGAGTTATGACACTCTAGCGAAACCATATCAATATTGGACTTTGCTAGTTTAGGAAAGCTTTCTTCGTATTGACGCCATTCCGTACCCAGTGTTTTCTTCCAATCTGTGTTGGCTTTGATACCGTATCCGTAGCAAATATGAACAGCGGTTTCACATTTTAAGCCTTCAATAGCACGCTCTAATGCGGCGATACCCCATTCATTAACTTCATCGAAGAACACGTTAAAAGATGGCTCGTCAAACTGGATTATATCTACACCCGCAGCCTCTAGTTCTTTGGCCTCTTGGTTTAAAATTTTTGCAAATTCCCATGCAAGTTTTTCGCGGCTTTTATAGTGGTCGTCATACAAGGTATCGACCATAGTCATTGGGCCTGGTAGTGCCCATTTAATAGGTTGATCAGTCTGGCTTCTTAAAAACTTAGCATCTTCAACAAATACCGATTTTGGTCGCGTAACCGCTTGGGTTACAACAGGTACGCTAGCATCGTAACGATTGCGAATCCGCACGGTTTTACGGTTTTCAAAATCTACGCCATCAAGATGTTCTATGAAAGTGGTCACAAAGTGCTGACGGGTTTGCTCACCATCGCAAACAATGTCGATGCCAGAAGCGGTCTGCTCCTGAAGCGTAACTCGCAGCGCATCTTTTTTACCTTCTTCTAGCGCTTCATTTTCTAACTTCCAAGGCGACCATAGCGTTTCGGGTTCTGCCAACCATGATGGTTTTGGAAGACTGCCTGCAATAGAGGTGGGGAGTAGTTTTTTCATGTAGTTTGGTTTCTTTTAATCAATAATTCGGATAGGTGAATACAGGGCAGGGCATATTGCCCTTTTCATCGATATTTCGAATTCAACTAGCCCTGTTTGAACGTAATGAGCCGCGCTATATAAAGGTATTATTAGGCATAGCTTGCCGCAAATTGCTGTAGCTTGTGTTGATAAGGCTTCAGAAAATTATCTTCTACAAACTTGCCTTGCTCAACAGCGAGCTGGCTGCGCTCTTCACGGTCGTACACGATGCGTGTTACAGAATGGTCGCTATTTTTTAAATTTGGCTTGTAGCTTAGACCCGCTTGTGCGTTTGCGTTGTAAATTTCTGGGCGATAGATTTTCTGAAACGTCTCCATGGTCGCAATCGTGCTAATAAGCTCTAAATTGGTGTAGTCGTTTAGCAAATCGCCGAAGAAATAAAAAGCAAAAGGCGCGGCGCTGTTGTGCGGCATGAAATAGCGCACGTTTAAGCCCATCTTTTTAAAATATTGCTCAGTTAGCGACGTTTCATTAGGCTGATATTCCGCACCTAATACAGGGTGCTGGTTCTCTGTTCTGCGGTAGGTTTTGTTGTCAGAAACACTCAAGCAAATTACTGGCAGCTTTGAAAAGTGTGTTTTATAGGCTTCTGAATTAACAAAGTATTTAAAAAGTTTGCCGTGCAGGTCGCCAAAGTCGTTGGGTATACTAAAAGATGACTGCCCACGGTTATGATTTGATAGACGAACGCTAAAATCATAATCGCGCACATAAGACGAGAAGTTGTTACCCACGATACCTTGAGTGCGTTTTCCGGTTTGCTTATCGATGATATTGGTTTGCAATATCTCGATAGTGGGAAAGGTGTTGCCGTTTCTTTCTATATCAATATCTACCGATACTATTTCTAGTTCAACGGCATAGCGGTCACCACGTTCATTGTCCCAGCTAGCTAGTGCATTAAAGCGGTTGTTAATCATGCTCAATGCATCGCGTAAATTCTCTTTTCGGCGCTCACCCCGCGCTAAGTTAGCAAAATTTGTGGTAATGCGCGTATTGTCTGACGGGCGATAATCTTCATCAAACTTAACGCTGTTAATAGTAAAAGAGAAATTTGTGTCCACGTTACTGTTCATGAGAATGCGCTTCTATTCAAAAGATTAAACCGAGTAATGTAAAAGCTGTAAAAGCTATAGGTACGTTATACGGGGTTTTATTTATGAATAAAAATGACTTAATTTCATTTTTGCATGAAATATTCTCATTAAATGTTTTGCGCTGCTATTTAGATAACGGTGTTCCCGCCGTTAATGGTTGCGCAGAGCGTCGATTAGCTCGTCTTTGCTCATGTTTGAGCGACCTTCAATACCTACCTCTTTTGCTTTTTGGTAAAGCTCATCTTTAGTGCGGTCCTCGTACTTCTTGCCTTTTCCGCCATCCTTTGAAGGCGTTTGTTTGCTGTTTGCCTGTGCATTGGCAATACGCGCTGACTTTTCTTTGCTATAGCCTTCATCGCGAAGCGCTTCGTAAGTATCGTCGTTTTTAATTTGAGCACCGTGATCCTTGGGCATTTTGAAACTCCTGTTTTGCAATGTATTTAAAATTATAAAGTTAACTGAGTTTCATACTCTGTATTCACCAAGATGGTTTAGCTCCGTATGAATGACAATCGATACTTTTTAGAAAACTGCTAAAGATGAGCGTCTAAAAAATGCCGCTACTGTCATAAAAAATGTCATTCATCGCAAACGCTCAAATGCTCAAAATACCGCTGCACCGCAATGTAACAGCTTAACACCTTAAAACTTCTTGTATTGTCAATTTTAGTGCGTTTTATGCACATATAAAGTGCATTTGAATCAATGGTTTACGTTTTTTATCCTATTGCACGTTCAAAATTAAGTCTTTAGTCTAAAGATATTGTAGATGGAAGGCAGAGCGAAATATGAATAAAAATGTACAACAAACCACGGTGAATTCTTCACGTCGCAATTGGTTGAAGTCAGTGGGTTTAGGCGCTGGTGCAGTGGCATTGACGACCAGTGTCGACAGTATTATGGGTGACCTTCGAGCAGCAGGTATGCCAACCGAACACTTTCCATCAGCCACCCCTAATGTGAACGACGGTCTTATTCGCTTGTCGTCAAACGAAAATGCCTTTGGCCCATCAAAGAAAGCTGTAAAAGCGATGCAAAGCGAGCTTTTAAATCTAGCACGTTACACTGATGCTACCGTTGAAGTATTAGCGCAAAAAATTGCAGAGCAAGAGGGCGTATCTGCCGACCAAATTGTTATTACCAACGGCTCATCACCTATTCTTTTTGGCTACGCTGACTGGATCACGAAAAATGGCAACAAACTAGTTACCTCTATGGCAACCTATGAAGGGGTGCCGCGAGGTGCTGAGTTTATGGGGGCAGATGTCACTTATGTCCCCCTTGCGGCAGACATGACATTTGACCTCGATGCGATTGAGGCAGCTGTAACCGACGATACGACCGCTGTTTATGTATGTAATCCAAATAACCCCACGGGGAGCATGGTCGATGCAGCCAAATTGACTGCTTTTGCAAAGCGCGTGTCAAAGAAAGCACAGGTGTTTATCGATGAGGCCTACATTGAAATGTCTGATGCTTATCCAGCCAATGTGCAGTCTAAGCTAGTAGCAGAAGGTCACAACGTGGTGATATGCCGCACCTTTTCTAAGATTCACGCGATGGCAGGCCAGCGCTTAGGCTACGCCATTATGCCTGCCGAACAAGCTAAAACTATGGGTGGCATGCTACGCATGGGTGGTGTGAACTATTTGGCATTAGTGGCGGGTATGGCAAGTATGGACGACCATGCGAACTTAAACACAATGCGTTCACGCATTAA
>Ga0115005_10000787_pt1 | contig 24711 bp, 20 predicted proteins | sample ArcOceMetagenome_FD_87163 | JGI IMG/M metagenome (GOLD analysis project Ga0115005, IMG submission 87163) | Marine eukaryotic phytoplankton communities from Arctic Ocean - Arctic Ocean - Greenland ARC118M Metagenome | ecosystem: Environmental > Aquatic > Marine > Oceanic | place: Arctic Ocean...
GTCGTCTCAGTTGAGAGAATCATTTAATCAAATGTTATCATTTTGTAAAAAAGTTTCCATTCATAAACACTCTTGAATTGACATATTCAAAATTAAAAAATATTCTTAATGAAATTTTGAAAAGTTTAATTTAATTTAAAGAAGTTCTATTAAAACTCTTATCTTCGGTATACGAAAAGTTAACTGCATGAACCTCAAATACAATCAGGTAAGAAATATAGAAAGCTAAAGATAATCTTAAAATTTCTTCAACTATAAAAAAAATGAAAGTAAAGAATTTTGCTCAGCAAATAAAATAAAAGTAAAACAAATCTAGGAAGAGATCACTTTCCTCCTCTAAAGAGAAAAGTTTATCACTATTAGGATCAAAATCGTAAAATACTAAACTAAATATACTGAAGAATAGTTCGTTGTAATACTCATCATCATCAAAATCTCCTACATAGATATAGTAAGAATCATAGAAATCGTCGAGAGTATCATAGACATTTAAACGAAATAATAGTACAAAAAATCTAAGGAACAAGGCAAATGTATTAATACCGTCCCTTAAAAATTGTTTAGCAATGAAAGACAATGAACGACCTTCAACAACAGAAGCTTCTAAAAAAGCAAAATAATGAATTGAGTATTTAAATAGAAGATACAAGATTATAATACAAAAAAAGTAAAAAAAACCAGTGTCCATTAGTTCTGTAACTTCCTCTCTATCATCATCCAAAGCTGCGATACTCATTGTTCAATAAAATAGGAATAGAAAAACAACTTGTAGGGTAGCCTCGAATTGGGCTCTTACTTCTCTAGACATAGATAATACAAACATACTAAAACGAATGTAAGAACCTTCTACTGCTTTATCTCAATTGAAAAATCTAAATACGTTAGCAACAATAATAAAGCTTCACATAAATATAACAAAAGCGATGCAGAATTGACCCATCATAGGTGTTGTGTATTCTATAGAATCAGCAATGATATCAGATAGTGCAGCTGGTACAAAATTACTAGTATATTTAGTTAGTAAATTACAAAAATCAAGGAGGGGGGCGATTGCTTCAGGGTTATGTCGAGCAATAATTAAAATTGAATCTTGGTGGTCGGTAAAGTATAGTAATCTAGTTCATGCGAACTTATTTGAAAGACTTTGCATCATATCTCATAAGAAAAAATCATACAATTCGCGGGCGTGGTCACTTGGTTTTACTCCGAAAACTAAGAAGTTGTCTAGGAAAGAAATTTTGGTAATAAAATCAGTAAAAAAATTACTGTTTTTGAAAAAAGGAGTAATAAAAAAAGATCAAACTGTTAAGTCACTTACAGTTAAATCGAAGACGTCATCTCAGTTGAGAGAATCATTTAATCAAATGTTATCATTTTGTAAAAACGTTTCCATTCATAAACACTCTTGGATTGACATATTCAAAATTAAAAAATATTCGTAGTGAAATTTTGAAAGTAGTTAAAGTAAATTTTTTAGTTTGTTATTGATTCATAAGTTGCGGTACAAAGTATACTTAAAGAAAAGTGCATATTTATGGGTCATCATTACTAAGTTGTAGAAGAAAGAGATTGTAAACCTATCAAGTAATGTTACAAAAAGTGAAAAGTTAAAAATTCAAGGGTTTAGAGAGAAATCAACTAGACCAATAGTATGTAAATTTGCTCATGCTAGATAACGTATGTTTTTATAATGATAACGTGTGTCAGCAACAAGGACTAAATTAACCCCTAGTTTTGGTAATTTTTTAAAAAATAACTTAGTATTCATATTATAAGTATTTAAGTTAAAGATAAAATAAGAAAAGCAGTATTTCCATATATGGGTGTTTAATTTGGAACACGATCAGTTTAAAGCTAAAGTTTCTTTACTAAATGTTGGTGAACCTAAAACGATCAACTTTCAGTTAAAATAAAATAAGTTTATTAATAAAGAGTAAGAATCAACTCACTTTCTTAATATACGGGTTAAATTTAAAAAGAAAAATCGTTTTTTATGAAATGATACATTTAACGACATGTAGAAACCATGACTCTTATTAACTTTGTTTTTAGATCAAAAGTTAATGTACAAAAACCAACTAAATAAATTTCAAATAAAGGGGTACTTTATCTGTATATTAAGTTTTTTATTTTTTACGAATGAATTTATATTTGATAGTTTTAGGTTAGTTGGTGTTATAAGGTATTTATTTACGTTTAAGTTTAAATTCAAAAGGTTGTCTTTGAAAACAAAAGGTGTTTGTTTTTTGTTATTTTGTTTTGATAGTATCAAATTTATTTTATATAAATTAAAAAATCTATGGAGTAACATATTTAAATTATAAAACATTCCATAATGTTTAATAAAATAATACATATATAAGTAAATTTCATTGATTTTAGTGTAACTCGTGGAAGATTTTATTTGGAAATACTTAGTATTGTTGTTAGGTACTACATAATTCAATTAAAAAATAATATTAAAGTTGATACAGAAGTCTATCAAGACATCTACAATTCAATCGCTGATAAAACTTCAATCTTCGAATAGACCAAATTTTTTTCCTTTTAAAGTCGTATTAAATCCTAGTTTTAAGATAAAATCACATAAGTCTGATCTAAAAGCTAAAGAAGGTAATCTGTTTTCATATTGGGTACATAAAGCTTTATATATTTCTCAAAATAAAATACCTAAGGAGGTCGATATTGCTAGATTATCTTTGAGGTTGTTTTTATAGGATTGGCGGTCTAAAATAAAATCAATCTTCTTCTCGTCTGCCTCTAAAGTATTTTGCCTGACAAACCTTATATCCATATATGAATGTACAGGTATACCATGAAAGAAGGTTTCCTTTAACTCAAATTCTATTTTTCCTAATTTTAATTTTTTACGGTGTCAAGCTAAAAGTTCGTACTGGGCTTTTAAATGGTTTCTAAATTTGTTTTGTAAATTTGATTTAATAATTTGTTCTTTATGTTCATAAATAAAACGCTGTAATAGTTCAAGATTCAAAATACGCCCTTTAAATAGTTAATTTAAACAACGTTAATATTTTTTTCCTTTTTAAACCTAGAGGTACAGGCCCGTAAAGGTATTTTGATTTAAATTGTTGTTTTTTTTTTATTAAGACGACATTATTAGATTTAAATTTTTTAAAGCTACCATCACAACTTATGTGCGTTTTTCTAGTTCTTATAACTAAACCTCGACATATATCACCTTTTAAGTTAAATTTAAATTTAAACCCTTTGTACTCTACACGGGGCGGTTCAACTTTACGAACTGAACCTTTAACAAAATAACCTATAGTCGTTACTTTACGGTTGAAACCTTTATAGAGGTGGAAGAGTCTAAGTCATCTTACATTGGTATTATCAGATACACTAACCCAGGTTTGTTTAAAAAGCATTAAATTTTATTTTTTTTTACCTTAGTTCAAACCCTAGTTCCCGTCGATGTATTTTGTTGTTTAATAAAGTTTTGGTTTCGAATGAAGAAAAAAGTGTTAATCTTGTGAAAAAATAAAGTATTATTTAACTGGGAGAAGTTTAAAAAACTAAAAACCCTTTTGATAAGGAAACATAAATTTATAGCGGCAAAAAGACCATACAATAACATAAAATTTATAATAAAAAATTCAAAACTATTATTATAAAAATACATGTATCTAAGTAAGTTGAGGTCGGTTACTGTAAAAGAATAAAAAAAATCATAATAATCATATCAACTTAAATAAAAGTTTCAATTCTGAGATAAAGATTGGTTAAAATTAACATCAGAGGGGTTATTAAAAAAAAATAAGACTATAAATAATACTATAAAAAGTAAATATACTAACGAGAAGTGTTTACTTGTAATATCTGTGATAGCTTTTTGGTGTAAAAAGTTAGAAAAGTGTAAAATAAAGATAAAGAAGATTAACCCTACCCCTAAATCAATAACTCATAAGAAACCTATAAAGATATCACAATCGTCTAAAATTAAAAATAGACCCAATGTGATTAGGTAGATACCTGCAAGGTATCAAAGCATTAAAATATTAGTAACATTGATAAAAAAAATCAAAGTAAAGCTGATTAAAATTTGTAGAAATACAACCTCATTAAGCACGTTCTTTACACTAAAGTTAATTTTAATTTTTAGAGAAAATATAAGAGAAAGACGTTGTTTCAAGATATTCAAAGTTTGTATAATTCATATTATTTAATTTAACAGAATTAGGTTTAACGTACCTATATAAGAATAAACCTTTTCTTTGGATATAAGTTAATCTTGAGACTTCGTATAAATAAAAATTTAATCTTGTGTTGAATCTACTGATACCAAAAGTATTTCTAGTAGCAGCACGGGCTTGACGTAGACTATCAAAAATCATGATAAAAAAAGCTGTCATTCCCCCAACGGCTAAAATATGACCTCCAGTAGCTAAACTATGTCAACCACCTAAGGCTGCGGGGTAATCTAGAACTCTTCTTGGCATACCAGCGTAACCTAGTCAAAACATAGGAATAAAGGTCATAAAATGACCAATCAGATAATAAACAAAATGAATATAAGCAAATAATCTACTATACTTAACCCCAAATAATGAGGGGAAATAAAAATATATAGCTCCGAAAGAACTAAACATTGCTGCTCCAGCTAATAGTACATGGAAATGCCCTACTACATAAAAAGTATCGTGGAATAATATATCCATACCTGTATGGGCAACGGCCATTCCACTAATACCTCCAGAGACGAAAAGAAATACAAAAACTAAAGTACATAGAAAGGGTAACTCCATTACAATAACACTATTGGATATGGTAACACATCAATGCATTAGTTTTGTAGCTGCAGGTACCGAAATCATAACAGTTAGAGTACTAAAGAGCATTCTAGTTGTATGTGAGAGACCAACCATATACATATGATGACCCCATACAAAAAAACCTAGGAACGCTATTGTGTATAAGGAGTAAATTAAACTAGCTCTTGCTGAGATTCGTTTTCTTAAATAATAAGAGAAGCTCATATTAATAAAACCGAATGATGGGATTACGATAATATAAACTTCAGGGTGACCGAAGAACCAAAACATATGTTGAAATAAAACACTGTCTCCTCCCCCAGAATAATCAAAAAAAGATGTTTGTCAATGCCTATCAGAAATTAGCATTATAATACCAATAACTAGCATTGGGTTAGCAGAGATCATCATTCAGGAAGCAACCATAATACACTCAGAAAAGAATGATCTAGCGTCTCTCATCTTACGATTGTTTAATGTAGCGAGATAACGACAAGTTACTAAAAAGTTAGCTCCGCTGATTATTGAAGCTGTAATAGCTAATAAAACTCCCATTAACCCGATATCGATTCGACCGATAGCAGTAAACCTAGTCCTTGAAGAAAAAGGTGTAATCATGGCTCAACCTGGTAATAGGTCTCTTGCATTTCGTTCTATTGATCAAAAAACACCATCTTCATTAACGTAACGTTTATATAATGTTTTTTGGTGTCGAGCAGACAACAACTTACAACGTCAAGCTTCTCTAGTGAATTTGAGTTGCCTTCAGTTAGAATAAATCCTTTGTTGTGTTGAGCTAGAACTGAACATTTTATAAAATTTTTGGTTTAAAACATTTAAAGAAACTCATCGAGCGTTTGTGGTAGCGGTATCATTTTGAATAATAGAAAAGAAACCAAATATACCGTCAACTCCAGAAAATTGTTTTAAATTTGAAACGTTAGTTAGTGTAGAATTGTTACCTGCAACTAAATTAAAAGGGTTACTTGTATAGGTTTTTAAACTATTAAGTAAAAGTTCGTTAAATTTAGGTGAAAAGTATCAAGAAGCTTTTGCTGTACTTGAAGTTATATCTGCGATAGTTGTAAATAAGTGAGAGAATATATCATTATACAAAGGGGGAAAGTAGTTTCCAGATTTATAATCGTATTTGAAGACAGGGTTATCAAATTTTAAAAATCTAGAAGACTCCGAAGATTCTTCAAGTAAAAGCTTATTCGACAGATTTTGATCTAAATTATTATAATAGTCAGACTTAAAGTTTAATTTAGTATTTAAACTATTAGTAGTAAAAAGATTTATATAAGAGGATATGCTGTTAGTAATTTTTGATAAGTATAGGGTGATAGTTGTAAAATTTAATAAAAATACAAAATCGATAAAATACTCAATAATAGATGATATTTTCTGTGAAGGTAGGTAGTCTACTGAAGTTTTAAAAACTTGATCACTTAAAATAATAAAAGCTGATGAAGAGTTACCGACATTTTTATCTTTATTATTGTCTAAGTTAAAAGCATAAGTACTTAAAGAGTTCATAAAGAAAATAAAACTAGTATTATCAACACCTTTTAATAGATTATTATTAACGAAAAACGAATAAAGTGAATTCTCTAAGGAAAAAGAACTTAAGATTGTTTTAGGTAAAAAATCTTCTAATAGGCTATAAGAGGCGTGATAAAAATCAGTAACTTTAGTAGATAGATTTAAGTTTAAACTATTTAAGTAGCTCTCACTTGAATAATAAATAAAATTAAAGTTGGTGAAAATAGGGAACGGTTTCAATGTGTTGTAAATAAAGGAATAAAGGTAAAAAGTTACTATATAAATAGTTGAGAAAATGTTAATAATTGATCTAACTAAAAAGGTAGTAGTAACATTAAGTGTACTAAAAAAATCATTGAACAAGGCTGAAACCGTTGAGTAAAAACCCTCTCCAGCGTTTAAAACGGAAAAGTAGATACTAGAAATAAAATCTCTAACCAGATGTACTGTATTACCTTTCATTGATTCGGAGAAAGTAGAAACTCTATTATCGTTAGGTAATAAATATAAGTTAAAAATATTAAATAAATTAAAGTTCGAGACAATAGATTCAAATTTTAATAAAAATGAGTTAAGAGTCGTGTTACTTAAGTATTTAAAAAAGGAAGAAATGTTTTCAGCGTTGGAAGTACTAATTTTTTGTTCGTTGAAAACATAAGAGGTTGACCTTACTTGGTGGTTAAGATTTAGACCGTAATTATAAAAAATAAAATTACTGTGATTGGTGGCATGTAAGTTTCCAGTCTTATACCTTAAACCGAGAACTGTGTTATCGAACATTAAGTGGTAGTCGTGGGAGTTAATTAAATCATTAAAAAACCGTCGTTTTAACAAAGCTTGTACTTCTCGGATATTGAAACAGTTCATTCTTTGGTAACGTCTATCAGTACAAACTAACTGACAGAGCATTATAAGGCTGGAGGGGAAAAATCAGAAAGCAGCACTGTTAAGTCGAGGGAAGGCAACATCGTGGACACCTAATTGTGTAGGTAAGAGGTAATTACCAAAAGCTCCAAAAAGTAGAGGTAAAATCATAAAAAAGACCATTATAACGGCGTGGGCACTAGCTAAAGTTAGGTACTGTAAACTGTCTCCCGCAAAAATCCCGACCCCTGGGTATGAAAATTCGATCCGAATTAATGTAGCTAAAACCATTCCGAAAATACCTGCTAGCATTACAAATCATATATAGTTTACCGAAATTCTTTTGTGGTTAGTGGTGTAAACTCAGTTATTTAAAAAATAAATGACTCTTAAACGCATCCATCAGAATTTCATTGTTAGTTCGTGAAATAGTTGTTTATTTTCTTTTAAAGATATTTCTAAGACTCCATTTAGTATTAATTTATACCGTGATAAATTTAAACCCATTAGTAGTTTATTTAAATAAACTATAGACCCGAAAAGGTTGATATTGTTATGTCTATACTTAAACACAGAAAAAACTTAAACTAATCACGTTACTTTATTGACATAAAGGCGTGTTTTAAATCGGTTTAAAAACTTCATATAATTTGTATCAGAATCACTTAAATTGATAGATCTATTTATTATATTCTGAAATAATAATAAAATTAAACCTAAACCAAACTCTATTGCTGAAAATACTAAAAAGAAGAAAGTTAAGGATAAAATATTGATATTATCGTAGATAAACCCTATTAGAAGTACGATAGAGTACAGGGTAATTCATAAAATTTCTGCTGTTAATAACAAGTGTAAAGCAGTATTTGTATTCAAAACTAGTGAGAAGAAGATTAGGATAAAAAATATAAAAAGTGCATTAATATCACCAAAAAGCATTAATAGTAAGTCCATAATTAAACTGTATTGTGTTTAGAATTAGAAATAAAATCAGATACGTAAACTAATTGATCCGGTAAAGGTCCAAATAACTCTCATTTCGTATAAGATTCTATTATTTAAAGTGGATTGACCGACTTTACCTACAGTTTGTACAACTGTACGTGTTCGTGCATTACCAGATACACTAACCTTACCCTTTAGTTGTAACTTAATACCCCTAAAGTTTAATTCTTCGAAACGGGAGACTAGATAAGTTTTTATTACATACTTGATATAACGTAAAAAAAATTTATACTTAAAAAAACTTATCTTGTATAACATTTTCGATATCCAATTAATGAAAAAGCAGGGGTCTTTTAGTTTGATAGATAAATATATAATCTTTAATGATTCGATTATGTAAAGATTATAACCTAAAACTCTTCTGAAATATGATAAATTTTTGGCTCATAAATAACAATGAGCTAGTTCTGTAAAATTCAAAAAGTTTAAGAGGAACGGGTTAAAGTTTACTGAGGTTTTTTTTCCGGAACAGTACTCTAAAAATCCGGTTAAAGAATACAGAATAATAGGAGATACTTCAAGGTGTAGTGTATGACCCGCTAAGATTTTAATAGCTTTTTTTTTTATGACACCCAAAAATTGTTTATTACTTAATAAATTAGTTTTCGATCAGCGACCTAAAGTGGAGTAGAAGTAGAAGCGTGTTAAGTAAGAAAAAAAGTTAGTGGGGTTGAAACTTTCATTAAGATTTTTATAATTGTTGTAGAAGTACTTGAAGAACAGGGGGGAGTTTGTTAGATTTAATATAACCTCGACTTTGGTAAAAGTGTAGTTCATAAAAACTTTAGACAAACTTGACGAATGTTTGCTATAATTAGCTGTTAGGGTTTTATTGAAGATAGTTGGTAATTTTCTATTGTTATAATTTAATACTTGCGAATTAAATTCGGTTAGAACTTGTTTGCTACCCTTCAAATTAATAAGATCGTTATTAATGAGTAAACCAGTAATTTTCTTGTTAAAATTATGGGATAGGGAGTTTAAGTAAAAAAAATCTCCACTATTACCACCAAAGTAGAGGGTTTGTATGTTATGGCTCGCAAATACTGAGTGAAATTGAGTTTCAACACAAGACAGACGTCTAAGTTTTAGTGTAATCAAATTAACAAGGTTAAATGACGTTACATTGAGACTATTTTCGTGATTTGTAGTCGTTGTATGAGGGTGTATAGTTACACCAATATTCTCGATATAATGGTTATCCATCTTTGCATAAATAATATATGAATTATAAAATTCATCTTCTGTAACTCGGAATAAATCGACAAAGAGTTTTTTAAGATTTGATTGGAACATTTGCTTAACTAAAATCCGTAATTTTGTGGTGAAGGTTGTTTTAGCTGTTAGCGATTTTTTGAAAAAGAAGAAATTATTTTTGTTACTGAACGCAAAGAATTTTAAATTCATAACTGAATTTGTTAAATAAACGCATTTGTTAATATAAAACTTCAACTTTACGGAATAATTATTTTTTTTAATTTTAGATGTAAAACTACCTATTGTTCTAGATTTCGTCAATTTAGCACCTATCAACTTTTTATTTTCATTACGAGATTTTTTTTTTCACAGTAACAACCTTTCTCGGTTGAAAACCGAGTTTCGGTTTTCAAGGGTTTTTGTTGTTTTTGTTTCAAAATTATTAATTTGAAAGAAAGTAAATGTTTGTATCAGTACGTGAAATGTATTAAATAAGTAAAACTTTTGAAAAGTATATTCACTTCAAAATTTATCGAATAAGTGTTTGTTATTAAATAAGCTTGAAATGCTTCGGTTAATGAAACTTTCTACCTTATTAGTAGCTAAAACATTGGAATAGTAATTGTAATTAAACAAGAGTGGTTGTAATTGCTTAGTACCCACCGAAGACAGTAAAGGTTTAAATAAGTTTAAAAATACGTAAATAGTAGAATTGTAAGAGTTACCCCCTAAAAACTCCACGTTTCTTAACTTGCTAGCCTTCTGTACCGACATAACTCCACCTTTACCTGAGTGGGGTGGTAATGAGAGTCTTAAAGACTTGTAATCTTTGGACTTATAAGGTAATTTATTTAAATTTAGAGTTTTAAACGTTTTTATGTATTTTTTTTTGTTTTGTTGTTTTTTCAACAAGGGTAGCAGGAATCGAACCCACACTAATGATTTTGAAGACCACTGTTCTGCCACTAAACTATACCCCTAAATAAAAGCATCAAGTTTACGGGACTGTTACCCTGTTTCGTTACTTATTTAAAAGTATTACTTGATATAAAAAATGTTGTAGGCTTTTCGAAGTTCGCTCACCGCTACTATCCGACTCTCAGTTGATTTTTTTTATTAGTTAATAAGATGTTTCCCTTCACTAATTTAAAAGTATTTAAATTACTAATCCTAGTAAAAACCGTTACTCATAGTAATTAATGGTTTTCTATACCATATATCATTTAACATTTAGGCATCCCCTTAATGCTTAGAATCTTAATATTCTCAATGAAAAAAATTATTATATATTATAAGTTATCTGTACTCCAACAACAGGTTCCCCTACCATTACCTTGTTACAACTTCGCTCAAATTACCACATCTACTTTAATGCACAAATGACAGATTAATTTCAATTGGAATTTAATAACTATATATAGAACTTTACTACTCTTAAACAGGTTAGTAAAGTTGTATATATTAACGTAATCGGTTACATTTCCAGCCAACACAATTCTTCGAGCGTGATGGGCGGTGTGTGCAGAGTTTGATATGTCATTCACCGTAACATACTAATTTACGATTACTAACGATTCCGCCTTCATGTAAGTGAGTTTCAACTTACAATCCGAACCTTGGTAATTTTTGTAGATTTACTTAAGCTTTCACTTTTGTCTCTAATTGTTTTTACCGTTGTAGCGCGTGTGTAGCCCAACTTATATAGACCATAATGACTTGACTTCACCTCCACTTCCCCAAAACAGATTTAAATTTAAAAATTTGTAAAAAATCCGCGTTGTAGTAAATTTAAAAATACAAGTAATATAAAGCTTTGTTACGCGTTTAAAACGTTTCAGTAACAAAAAAATTAAATAATACTTATATTAAAGGTTGCGTTTGTTCAATAACTTAATATTGGATTCTACAACACAAACTGACGACAGCCATGCAGTACCAATTAAAAGTATATCGTTAAGTTTGATTAATTTTATCGTTAATACTTTTCAAGATGTTGGTAAGATTACACGTGGATTGTCGAATTAAACCACACGCTCCACCATTTATACAAACTCCCGCCAATCAATTTAAGTTTTACCTTTGCAGCTTTACTCCCCAGGTGAGGCATTTATGCGTTAACTTAGACAAAAGATAAATTTCTATTGAATTATACCCATTGATTCAAGGTATGAACTATTAGGGTCTCCAATCCTATTCGATACTCATACTTTAGAGGTTCGACGTCAGGGTTACTAATACAAAGCCGCCGCGGCCACAGGAGATCCAGAAGTAATCTATCAGAATTTTATCTCTAGATTGCACTCATCGCTTATTTCTTAGTCCCTCTAGTATTAAGGTTATTATAGATTGTCACGTAATTCTTTGATTTTCGCTATAATCTCATTAAACAGTCTAGCCCCTCTTTACACCTAATGAAGACCAGTAACACTTCCCCGTCAATGTCTTACCGCAGCTGCTGGCACATTGTTAGCCCGGGGTTCTCTTCAGACTCACTTACATTATTTTGGTCTACGCACAAACTTTACAGCTACCATAGCCTTCACGATTCTATGAATCTTTCATCTCCACAAAGCGCTGGTTCAAACTTTCGTTTATTGACCAAGATTCCCCACTGCTGCCGACGGTAGGGTATTTATTCGTCCCCCATGTGACTGGACAATCGTTAAACCCAGCTAAAAGTTTTCGGTCTGTTTACTACAATACCTAGTCTCATACAATTTCACCAATTAGTATTCGTTTTTTCTATAATTCTGTAAAACTATTCTTAATATAAAAAAAATTTAAGATTTAACTTAACTATCTAATAACAAATTAATACTAACCTAAAAGTTTATTAAGTTTTAAAGTTAGAGTCATTTTCTTAAAAGAAGAGTATTTATTTTATTTTAAATATTTTCGTTCTACTCGTTACTATTTATTATTAAAATAAACTAATTGAAAGTTTTTTGTATTATACTCACCAATTCACTATTGAAAAAAATATATTTTTCCATACAATTCGCATGTGTCAATACGCCGTGCCCGCATTCACTCCGAGCCATTGTCAAACTCATAATTCTAAATATTAGTATAATCCAAGTGGTAATTAAGTAAATTAACTCATAAAATTAATCGACTAATTTATTTAGCATGATTAACTTACGACGAATTTTTCTTTTAACTCTACCTTTTTTTTTTACTTTAAACTTTACGTAAGATTGCGATTCAAGAAATATTATATAAATATAATTAAGTATTTTTTTTTTTACGTCTGTTTCTTGTATAAATGAATCCTCTTTACCGGAAGTGGGATTGTTAAACGGTCTCAAAATTGGTGCGTTTAAAAACCTGATTAAATCTAAAAGGTAAGTAGGTAAACTTCTTATTATAAGGATTAAGTCCTTTATTAAGGTTAGAATAAGTATTTTACGTAAACATTTAACCATTAGTAACTTAATTAATTTATTCTTTTTAAAGGATTTACCTTTGCCTGAAACTTTTAAAAATAAACCTGGCGATAAGAATAAATGTAAGACTCTTTTGTAATTAGTTAGAGATATAAAAAATCGATTTTTACGGAATGCGAATGTAAGAAAATAAATGTTTTTATATAGTTTTGATATATTTTGGTGTTGGGAGTAGAAAACTAAATAAAAGTGGTTTGCGTGTAAGATTTGAGTATAAGAATAAAAAAAAGTAAATAGGTACTTAAGTTTCACCTTGAAAAACGTACTCTTAAAAAACTTCAATAGGGATTTTGTAGGGGTATTTTCTAGTAAGTTATAAGTATATAAATAATAAATATATAGGTATTTATAAATTATAAAGTTCAGTGGTAACTTATAAGAGTTTAGTAGGTAGTACACGGCAGGCATTACAAAAGTAAACTCAGTATTTTTTTTTAATAGAAAAATATTTCAATTACGAACAGATTTTTTAGTTAAAAAACGGTTTGAGTTAAGTACTCGTTGTTTATTCTTAAATTTATTCAATCAGAAATGTATTTTTTTTTTCATAAAGGGAGAATTTATAGTATTTTTGTTTTTTTTAGTTAAAAAATAAACTTTTAGCAGGAAGGGTTATTATATAATTAATTCACTAAGAACTAACCCTAAAATTTAAAATCATATGACTGTACTTTTTTTAGGTGGTTTAATAATTAAACCTTTTTTTGATTTTTTTTTTTTTTTTTGTACCACCTTAAAGTTCTTTTTTTCTATTGTAGGTTTGAGGTTATAGGTTTTTTTGATATTGTTAACAAAACGTCGAATAGTTGTGTTTAGGACATAACTAGTTTGTGCGTTTGACCAAGTACGTTGACCCCTTGAAGGTTTACCCAAAGCTTGGGCTTTACCTTTTTTTGATCGGTTCATGTACAAACGTATAAGGTTATAGTAAGTTCATTTAAAAATATTTGAGTTTATATTTAAGAGTTTTGATAAAAAAAGGTTTATAGCTTTTTTCTCCTCTATATGTAAAGAGTTTAAACTAGCAGTACGGTTCTCTAACATTAGTTTGAATTCAAATCTTTTGATAAAAAGGAATCTAGTTTTATGGGCTAAACCATTGAGTGAGTTGAATAGTGTGCTTATAGTTTTATTAAAGGTTATAGTTTTACCTCCATACAAAAAACTTCGTGATCAATAAATGTGTAAAAACTGTTCAAATTTCATTTAAAAAAAAGTTAAGTTATATACTTTCAGTTATACATGTAAAGGACGTTTCTATTTGAACCAATAAAATTGTAAACAGATAAATCACCTCAACGTGAAGGCTCGTAAAGTACGAAAACTGATAAGGTCATATAGTCTACTTCAGTATAACGGGGTACGTCAGAAAAACTCTCTTTAAATTTTTTAATTCAGTTAGGAAGTAAATTAGTCCTTTGTCTCCTATCTTCGAAGTTATATCGCCTTAGTTTTGCTTTAGCTTTTTTTCTTAGTAAGGTTTTTTGTTTGATAGATCAATTCAAAAACCATCTATACAAGATATAATATTTATAACTAACAACAAGCTGTATGAAATCGTATGTTGTAATCACTTGATTTGCATCATAACAAATACAACCATTTAAATAAATGGATCCGTTGCTCAGGTACAGATTAGTGAAAACATTGTCGGGGAATAACCTACTACGAATTAGAATATTTATTAATTTCATATCGTTTGATAAGGAGTAAGAAGGGTTAAAACATCTCTTAAATCTCATCAAGTAACGCGTTAACCTATGTTGGTACCTAAAATTTAGGTTTAACGAGTTTTTTAGCTCTAACCGGGCAAGCCTTCAAATTCGGCTGTATCCAGGTTTGAATCTAACTCGTTTTACTCTTTCGTTTAAATTTAATGGTTTTTTTTGGCCTACTCTACCATCAGTGTTGTAGGAAAAGTAAGAGTTCTTATCTGAGTAATTATTTAACTTTAACTCTTTCCCGTGGTAATTATGGAGTAGCGAATTGAAGGATGTGCTAAAGTTTAGGCCGCTGTCGGAGAAGGTTAACGTAGAAGCTTCTAAAGCTTGATTATAGATATTGAATCAAGTTGAATCGCTTTTCATATTATAGCCTTTCCTTAAAAAGTTTTGATTGGTAATTAACTTATAAGTTTTATTTTTTGAGTATCTACGAAGTAAGTAACGGTTGAACTCGTTTTTAAAAGAGAAAGAGTACATGTTTTTCTTAAAGTTAGCTCTTTGTTGATTAAATGAAGATAAAACTTTTATGTTTGTGGTATGCATAAAACCAGTAAACGTTAAAATTAGGTTTGTTTTGTAGCGTGTCAACAAGTAAGGTTTTTTCAAGAAGAAATAAACAAATTTATCCGAATCAGCTGAATAACGTAAACGGTTAAAGATAAAACCTTCTCTGCCTTTTATATAAAGTGAAGGTTTCAAATATTTGAGTCGTTTTACTGGTAATTTTGAATAACTAAGTTTATAGTTTAGACAGAAGAGGTTTCACTTACGTAAACTACCTAGTTTACTTAAAGGGAAGGTGTTCAGTAAGTTACTTGAGTATTTTAGGTGTAAACAATAGCTAGATTTTTTTGTCTTTTTTATTAAATAATTTTCCCGTTTAAAGAGCGAATTAGATCCAGGTAATAAAAGGGAGGAACGGTAAACTACCAAACTATTAGCTTTTTTAAAAAAGTACTTTTTCTTTAGTCTTCTCTTATTTCTAGTCTTAAAGTGAGGTTTGTTTCTTAATTTAAAATTATATTTTCTAGGGAAAAGTTTATTATTATTGAGATTTATCTTAATATATTTAATAAATTTTAATTTTTTAAGTTTTCTTACTTTTATATTATTGTATATACGTCTAAAAAATGAACCCTTTATTAGGCTAAAACGTATGTTTTTATTCAGTAAATCCTTTTTGGCTCAGAATGATACTAGATTTTCTTTGCGGAATATTTTTTTGAATGATTTTGCTAGTTTAATGTGCGTTTTATAAAAAAAATATAGTAACCATTGGGGATCGCTACTTCTTGCTGAAGAAAGGTTTCAATTGTTTAGGAATAAGTATGGTCGGCTTAAGAATTTGTTTGAGGTTCCAGGTAAAAACTTAACTAGTTTAGCCCTTCATAAAAAAAATAATTCACTTAAACCTACTTTAAAGCTATTAAAATAAAAAAAATTACTTATCAATACCTTTTTAAAAACGCTGATTAAGTTGTTATTTATAATTACTTTATTATTTTTTAAGTTAAACTTTTTATTAAATCTAGATTTATAATTAAATTTAGGTTTTACGAAGTTTTTTATAAAAAAATCTGACCTAAACCATATCAAATCGAACCTGAAAAGTTTTAGTAGTGTTCCAACTATGTAAAAATAGTTTTTAAAAAAAAGGGTTAAGTTGTTATTATAAAAATTATGTTGGTGCATTGGTACACTTACAGGATTAGCTGAGCCTTTCTTCTTATTTTTATTTTTTAAAAGTACGAACAGACGGTAGAAAGGGTTTGCAGACTTTAATTTATTTATAGGTTTCTTCTTTCAATTTATGTTTTTAGAGACTAATAAGAAACTTGTAAGCTTTGGGGATTTAAAGAGATTATTATTTAAATATATAACGTTATTTTTAATTACATAAAAATACTTTTTATTTAATGTAGTTTTTTTTTGGTGAGAAACTTTAACCATATTATCATAAAATACTTTCTTATCGTTTTGATTTTTGTTTTAAATAATCTTCTTTTTGTTTTAACTTATCTTGCTTTTGTTTTAACTTTTTTAATTGCTTGGCTTTAAACAAGGCCACTCTCCTGTTTCAGGTGAATTCACCAAATTTAAAACCAACAACTCATCTATTAATTTTTTTTAATTGTCATTTCTGGCCTGAATAGATTTTCATTTTTTCACCTCTAAAAAACAATGGTATTGTTGATGATCGGCTGTGAATAAACTGCTCAGCCCCTCTTAATGTTGGACTTTGATACTGTAGAAAGATTTTTCGCCAAACGGCTTTAGAACAATAAATTAACTTATTGCTACGCATTTAAGACTATTTAAACTTAGTAGTCTTACCTCAAGGGGTTCTAGGGTATTTAATAGCTTTAGTACGACCACCGTGGGGGTGGTCGACTGGGTTCCTGGCAACCCCTCTTACTATAGGTTTGACACCAAAACTTCTTCAATAACCTGACTTAAGGTTTACGTATTTACGTTTTTGAGGTAAGTCAACCTTACCTAAACAGGCTATAGAATAAAAGGATGTTATTTTAACAACTTGGGTTTTAGGAAATTTTATGACAGCAGACTGTTTTACCATATCCAGTTTTTTCAGTTTTGCAAAAGTACCGGAACTTCGACAGTATTTAGCTCCAGTACCAGGCACTAGCTCTACTAAGGAGACTAATGAAAGTTTAGAAAATAAGACTATTCAAGAGTAGTAAGCGTGTTTACGGAACTTTCTTTCTCTTGAGTTACGTGCAAATATTAGATATTTAAAAGCCCTATGCTCTAACCCTTTCGTTAAATAGGTAAGAGCTCCATTAGCGTATAAGACTAATGAGACGACTAAGTTCCTGAACGGTATTAATTGGAATGTTGTAACAAGACCTAAAGGTTGGTACCGGTAGTTGTAATTTATTTTAATTGAACGTAATTTCCTTAAAATAGACGTTTTAGTTCTGATAACTAATCGTCCTTGGGCAGATCTACCAGCTTTACTTTTAATTTTTAAAGATAGTTTATTATTTTTTTTTTGGTATCATCAATCATGTGCAAATTTAACGGCGTTTCTTGATGCTGGTGAGGTATATGTTAGTTTTTTTAGAAACAAATTTATTTAAAATTTTTTAACTTGTAGTAAAAAAGTACTAGACTAATTTTATACACCTCCGTAATTAACGATATGTATAAAGTGAAGGGGTCAAAAGAGTGATTATTATAGATCGATAAGAGTTTCGACTCGTTATCATTAAAAAAGTATAACTCATTTTCAAAGTTTGAGTGGAGTGTTAGGCTTTTTTCATCATTAAAATTCAAAGTTTTTGAATTAGTAAACAATTTTATAGCTCTTAGGTTCTTCAATAAGAAAAAATAATTATCAAGTTTACTGAAACGTTTAAAAAAGTAAATATAAGACCTTTTTGATAGGTTTGAAAGTACAAAAAACTCTGGTGAGAGTAGTTTTCGTTTGTTACTTTTAAAATAAAGGTTAGGGTTAAAGAAGAAAAAGTTAAATGAGAATATCTGATTAAAGAATTGATAAGATAGGTAATGCCTGATTTTATTATAATGTAATCCTCATAAACTGAATATTTTAAAATACATTGCTCAGTTACCTAGATGTTTCCTTTTTCCTCAAACCTTACGCCTTACTAAGGAGACACGTCAAGCAGACCGTTTATACCGAACTGAAGATTTTAGGGATAATAGTTGATACTTCTTCTCAAAGAAAAAAATATCTAATAAATTTTTGTTAACTATATTTAGATATGATCACCTCCGTACCACTCGTTAGATGTATTTAGTTCTGATAAAATAAACCCAATTTTCCCTTGCAATTGTAAAAGTCCGTAAATAAGGGCTTCAGCGGTTGGTGGACAGCCTGGAACGTAGATATCGACTGGAATAACCCTGTCACAACCTCTAACAACTGAGTAAGAATAATGGTAATAACCACCCCCATTTGCACAACTACCCATAGATAAAATTCATCGAGGGTCAGGCATTTGTTCATATAAACGTCTTAAAACGGGAGCCATTTTATTTGTTAAAGTACCGGCTACTATAATTAGATCTGAGTGACGTGGTGAAGCTCGGAAAATAATCCCAAAACGATCCATGTCGTAACGACTCATAGCTGCGTGCATCATTTCGATAGCACAACAAGCTAAACCGAAAGTTAATGGTCATAAGGATCCTGATCGAGCTCAAGCGACTACTGAAATTAATTTTGCTGAAATTCATTCAAGTTTCAATTAAGGGGTTCTAATCCGGTTTTACAACAAGATGCCTTTTAGATCTTCTAACATGTTTTACAGAATTTTCAGGTCGTTTTACACCGTAAATTGAACGTCGTGTAACTTTATCGTAAAGACCGACAAAATCGTAGACCCCCCTAATACCGGTGTAGCCTACTCCGGGTAGGTCATTTGCCCGACCCCCCTCAACCAGTACACGACAGTACTTAGAGACGTAGTTTCCAGACCCTGGCATACGGAGAGTTACATTTTTATCTGTAGTTAATCTAGCTTTAGCAACATGCCTTTTAGCTGAGTTAGGTTTTTTGGGGGACATTGTAACAACCTTGTTTACGACCCCTTTTTTTTGGGGTCCAAAACTGGGTCTATTATTAGACATATCGAAAGCTTTACTTTTAACGTTATTTTTTAATGGGAATTTTTTTAGTGCGGGGGTTCTAGCAGAGAATTTATCTCTTTTATAAGTTTTTCATCTTATCGCAGATTGTTTTAATGTTGCCACTTTTACACGTATTTAATTAAAAAATAAAAGATTGTCAAGTTAAACCTAATCAAAACATTAAAATAATATTACCGAGAAATAATATCAACTCTTTTTTGTTTAAATCTAGAGGTATACTTTTTGTTATAGTTGTAGACAAACCAAAAAGAACATTCATTCAGCTTCGTAAGAAGAATGTTGGGGCGAATAGGTAAAGTAGGACTAAAAGTACAAGACATAGTAGGGGGTAGAGATCGAAGAAAAAACTAAAAAATAGAAATTCAGCTATGAAGAAGATAGAACCTGGGAACCCTAAAAAAACAAGTGTATTAGCTAAACTTACTAAGAAGAGTTTAGGGCACATGAAGTTGATTCCGCTAATTTCGGTTATCAACCTAGTTTTAAATCTTCTATTCACAGCATCAACAAGTAGGAAAGAGTTTGCTGATAGGATAGCATGACTGATTAGCATACAAAAGCTTGATAAGATTAAACATGACTGTCCGCTGATAATGCAAATAGTTAATCAATGCATCTCAACAACAGTAGCATAGGCTACTAGCTTTTTTAAATCTATTTGGTAAAATAATTTAAAAACAGCATCGACTATACCTATTAGTAGAAATGGGTATACAAAATAAAAAGTTGGTTCAAGTTGTATGGTTAAAAGACATTTAAATAAACCGAAAAAGGCAAACTTTACTAAAACTCCACTTAAAAAGATAGAAAAGTTTGTTGAGGCCTCTACGTGAGCTTTAGGTAATCAACCATAAAAAGGTCATATAGGGAGTTTGACACCGAAACCAATTATTCAACACAAGAACAGGAAGTTGACGTCTAAACTAGAAAAGCTAAATTCACTGATAACAGAAAAAGAAGTTGTATTAGTAATAAAGAATAAGTATAAAAATGAGAAAATTAGAAATAAAGCACCGAACTGAGTCCAAAAAAACATTAAATAGGCGGCCTCTATAGCTCTTCTTGTTTTAGCAAATTTATACAAAATGAAAAAAGATGGTACCAGTAAAAACTCGTAAGCTAAGAAGAATAGTAAGAGTGAATCTGTAAAAAATAATGAGTAACCTGACATTAAGATGATAACACAATAAAAAATAAAGATTACCGATTCGTTATAGTTATAGGCTAAACAGAAGGCGATAGATAGTACTGTAATCAGAATAAAAATATAAATGAAGGGAAAGTAATAAATATAAACAACATTAAAGTTAAAATTAAAATTATTAAAAATGAAGGAGTAAAGAGTGTTATCGAATATATAAACTTCAGAAGAGTCAATATTAGAAAAATTTATAAAGGTCGAAAATAAATCAAAAGTAGAATACAATGTTATCAAAACTATAAAACTAAAGAACATGAAAAAACTCAAGCTGATTTGGAAGAAGTATAATGTTACCCTTAAACGTATTAACATATTAGAGTAAAAAAATTTAATAGCAAATAAAATAATAAACATAGCAACAAAAAGTAAAATCGTATAGAAAATAAAACCATATCACAACAATTAGGTAAAAAGTTACCAATACATCTTTAACCGAACCTTTTTTGTAATATATAAGTTTGATGATGTAAAAGAGTTTGATGATTTAATAAGTCAAGAAGGTCCGTGTAATTTTTTTTGAAATTTCTTTAAAAAGAATATAGAACGACCGTACCTTAAATTTCTCAATTCCAACAAAGTTGTACCAGCTCTAAGGTTGACAAACCACATCTTCATCTTACCCTTACCTTTACCCATTCGGGACTGTTTAGGTTTTCTAGTTAGGGGTAAATGGGGGAAAAGGTTTATTCAGGAAAATCTTTGGGTTTTATCTGAACGCTTCGTAGCTCTTTTCAGGAAAATTTTAAATTTAGTGATTTGTTTAGCTTTTAAACGTAACGATTTTAAAATAATTAAACCCACGTGTCCGTAACGTAAGGTTGATTTCTGAGAGTAATAGGTGAATGATCTTAATTTAAAACGATTTTTGTATTTAAACTTCCTAGGCTGTAGTAGCATTTTTACACTAAAGTATGATCCGAATAAAATTAGTTAAATAATCAAGAGAAGAAAAGTAGAATGTCACCCATAAAGGCAAAACCGAAAACTAGTAAAAATGAAAATAAACTTATAAAGGTAAATGTAATGATTGGGGCTCTTAGGTTTAGTTCATAGTCATAATTGAGGGTTGAATAACCAGTAGAGTACAAAAAACGTAAGTTTTGTAAATAAAAATATAAACTGAAGAATAATAACGCGAAGAAAAAAATAAAGAAAATGAAAAAGTTAGAGTTAATTAGGGAGATTAAAATAATAACTTTTGTGAAGAAGCCTAAAAAGGGAGGTACACCAGCTATAGAAAAAAGAGCAATGGTAATTGAGGTTAACAGAAAAGGGTTAAGTTTTAAATCAGCAAAAGAGAAGAGTACCTTAAAATTCAAATTAATAAACTGTTGTAAAACCCAAAAAATTACGATTAATGATAAATTATAAACAAACATGTATGAGGCGAGGATTACTAGATTTTCCGAGAAACTACTAAATAGTACCATTTTTACACTAAATGAAGAAGATTACGTCGTTAAAGACTAGACCGCTTAAAGCGAAGAATACGAAGAGGGAGTTTAAGATACTACTAAAAGCTAAGAAGGTTTTTAAGTAGTACGATTCACATAAGACGAGCAGTAATAAAATGAAACCGAAAAGAATTAGAACCAGATTAATATAGATAAAAAAGTAAAAAATTTCGTTTACATAAACTAGAAAGAAATGAAAGATAAATAAGAATAAAAAAAAATAAAAAAATGAAATATAAAAAAATAAAGAGTGCATTGGTACTCCCTTGAAGAAAATAGGTTTCCAGAAATAAAAGGGGACAAGACCACACTTTAAAAAAATACAAAAAACTAAATTAAATCATATCAGGGATATACTCAAAACTTCAGACCTATTGCTTAATAAGACAACGTAGTTGAATATAAATTCCAATAAAAACCAATCAAATGTTAAGAATTTTATATAAAATAAAACTAAGAAGAAAAACAAGTTTAGTGAAGAAATAAGGGATATTCAGAAAAAGTACATAAGCATCTGAACGTAGAAAAAGGGGGTGGTAGAGTTAAAATAGGAGTGTAGGTTCAGGTTTAGATTATTGTAAAAGTAAGTTGTTGAGAATGTTGAAGTTATTACCAGTAAAAAAATCAGAGTACCTAACACTTCAATAAAGAATATAAAAGTAAAAATAGTATTTGCTGTGAATAAGAATACTATTCAAAAAAAAAAGTTAAAGCAAGTTAATATATAATCGTAGACCTCACGAGAAGAGAAATAAAATGAGACGGTATATATTATTATTATATTAAAGAAGAAAAATAGGATAAGGAAGTTAATTTTATACTGTAAACTTGAAAAAATTAAATGACCGAATCAGGGTAGGGAGGTGTAATGACTTCATGAAAAACTAATGAGTAAACAGAAAAATAGTGGAGTTATCAAAAAATAGAATAAGTCGAACCCACTTAAATAGTCGAAAACAACTGAATTTTTTTTAGACGAATAATTTAGTACCTCTTTAACTACCGGTAACAAATAAAGTATGACTGAAAAGGTTAAAAATATATATATATATAGAAAAAAATAACTAAAGCTTCAGGCTATAGAGTTAGAAATTAGAAACAAATTAATTTAATCAATAGAATCTTTAATAGGATAAAAATAAAAAGGTAAACAAAAAAGAAATGTAATATCCAATAGTTAAAAAGTAGGTTAATAGTGAATGGGGTTGTGCTTAAGTAAATATAAAACCAAGTTAAACCTTTATTTATTTTAAAACCAGATAAAATTGTAATCATAATAATTAGCTTTAGTTTAAAAAAAACTTGCTGCCCTATTTGGGTTTACTAGTTGAGTTTATTATTAGTGAAACGGTTGTAATCAAAAAAATTTGAATCCGAAAAGGTAGCTAGTATGTAATAATATTTTAACATAAGTAAGTTAGTTCCAAAAATTAAATCGTTTTTACCTAAAAGGTTAAAAAAAATTAAAATAGCGTTAAAGGAGTTTATCTCTTTTTTTAATTTTAAGTTACCCGTATAGGTAACCTTGAAGTAGTAAATCTCGAACATAAACTGCTCTTTTGAGTTATCTTTCATTGCCATTGGAGCCTTAGGCAAAGTATAAAATTTTCTTTTTTTAGGTAATATAACAAGTTTGAATATGTTTTTTTTTTTACTTTTTTTATCCAAAACTTTTTTATCTACTTTTATATTTAAAAAGTAATAAAACCAAGTTAAAGATATGTAAGACTGTTTTATAAAATGCTTCCTCTCATCCCCAGAAGACTTATACTGTAGGTCCAATAGGCCCAGATTGCAGTTCATGAAGGGTGGAACTAGCGAGGCGAACATAAAACTGTAACGAAACTTAAGATGTGATTTTAGGGGTTTAAAAGCGTTTAACTGATTATAATTAATTTTTTTTAAAATAATCAGGCCAGCGGGAATCGAACCCGCATTATTAGAGTGAAAATCTAATGTCCTAACCGTTAGACGATAGCCCGTAAAAATTTAAAACTGAATTGTAGTTGGAGTTTGGATTAATAAATCGTTTACAGAGTCATAAAACAACTCTCTGGAGCCTACGCAGGGTGATGTTTTCTTGAATGGTGAGGAGTTGTCACCATATTGTAACATTAAGTTTCTTAAGTCTTTTTTACCATAAAAATAAACACCATTCAACTCTGAGGCTTCTCGTTCAAGTCAGTTAGCGTTTAAGAATAAATTTGTGATGGACTTCAACTTAATATTGTTAGGAGTTTTTTTTGTCGAATTAATAGAATTTAAGACGAATATAAAAAATCTTTGCTGGGTAGACAGAACTTGAAAGTTATATACTATAACAGACCTATCGTTACCATTAGTAGATTTAGATTTAAAGTCATTCGAAAGGTTGTTACTTGCGGGGGTTTCATAAATAAATAAATCAACAAGTTGTAGTGGGTAAAATAAAGAGGATAGTTTTAGGTGAAGAGTTAAAAAGTACAAATCTTTTTTATTTAGTACCAAGTTAAGTTGTTTAGTACCTCAAAGAGAGTTTTTAAAGAACACTTGGTTTGAATTGAATAAGATATATTTAAAGAAAAGCTTGTAATTTAGATTCAATTGTTCTAAGTTGGATTCGAACCAACGACCCCAAAGTTTTCAGCCTTGTGCTCTACCAACTGAGCTATTAGAACTTTTTTAATACTTAATAACTATTAATACATTAGTATATATAATAACTATTAATACATTAGTATATATAATAACTATTAATACATTAGTATATATAATAACTATTAATACCTTAATAACTATAATAACTATTAATACCTTAATAACTATAATAACTATTAATACCTTAATAACTATAATAACTATTAATACCTTAATAACTATAATAAC
>Ga0115005_10000788_pt1 | contig 24638 bp, 22 predicted proteins | sample ArcOceMetagenome_FD_87163 | JGI IMG/M metagenome (GOLD analysis project Ga0115005, IMG submission 87163) | Marine eukaryotic phytoplankton communities from Arctic Ocean - Arctic Ocean - Greenland ARC118M Metagenome | ecosystem: Environmental > Aquatic > Marine > Oceanic | place: Arctic Ocean...
CGCACATTAACCCTTTCCAGATCATTAATGCCGAGAAAACGATCATGGCGAGGTTGAGGACTTGGAAGAGGAGTTGGCGTTTATTGAGCCAAAGCTTCTTGAGCTCAAGGATTTGTTTCTCGACCACGTCCTTAATTAATCATGATGGAAAAGGTATTGTTCGCTACACGTATGTGTACCTTTGGTAAGCTCATTGAATGAATTTAGTGGCTTGGAAGCTTAAGTTGCTGCCTGCTGGTGTTGTTGATGTTGTTTTGTTTGTGTTGCATATTTGTCGCTGAGGCGAAGGTTGTTCAACAGAGGTTGTAGTTTTAGTTACACTTCTCAATTTTGGAAACAAATGTCAAGATTGAATCAAAAGGCGAGTGCGCCAAATTTAGAGGCCGATATTCAGTGATTATGTATAAAGTAGGCACAGTACAACTGGTTTACACTTCTTAAGCTCCTCGAAGGAGTTATCAGCAAGACAATCTTCTTTATCTCCCCGAAGCGGACTTAATTGAAGTATTGAATTATAAGTTTAATACAGTACACGGACATGTGTAGTGCCGTAGTGTACTGTGCTTTTTACTTCAATCCTGGCACCATGTGGAAGGTAGAGGATGCACGGCCGAAGAAAAAAGAATTAAAAGCCATGTTCAAAAGTTGGATTATGTTCCCGACTTTCATTCAAAAACATGGCTGCAACACAATATTATTACACTATACGTACGTGTACATCATCGTATGGCGAGTGCATCACTATCTATTTAGGTTCTAGCTCCTCGTTTAAACTTGTGTTCAGCAGAAGAAGCATGAATACTGATGACAAGCCACCAAACAAAGCCGCACTTACCCGTACTCTTCTGATTCATAGTAGATTCAATGATTAGATGTAAGCGGATCCTTCTGATAACATACTCGTAGCAACTTGCTTCTCAAGAATTTACACACTGACATTTTTTTCTGAATGTAAAATATGCTCGCGCGCAGCAGTAGGTGTATGTGTAGTGTGTGTAGGCATATAAAGCATAAAATGTTCATGTTTTTCAAGGATATTATACTAACTTGAGTTATGTTCTCGTCTTTCATCCAAAGGCATAGCTTTAATAAAAAGAGTGTTACACTACACGTAGTGTACTGCAAAGTCGAGTGCATCACTGTCTGTTAGTTCCTTCCTCGTTGAACCTGAACCTTGTGTTCAGAAGCATACATATCAATGGCAGACCACCAACAGATTCACTAGTTAGGTGTAAGAGGATCCTTCTGATAACACTGCAACTTGCTGCCCAAGAATTTCTTTTTGCGACCTCAGTTTTTCAACTTCCCGCATCAACTCAGCATTTATCTCCTTGAGCTGGCTAATTTCGGACGACTGCTCTTTTGATGCATTGAGGCTGGCTACAAATGTATCTTCTGAAACATTGTCCGATTTATCTTCCTCTATTTCTGCGTTGTCGGTGGCACCTGGCAAATCTATTCTTGCGTTTAAGCCCGTTCGCGTCCTTTCCACAATAACCGCAACTTCGTCGTTAGCACAAATCTCTGAAATTATTTTTCCTGCCTCAGAATGTAATATATCTATTGATAGAATGGAAGGGTGTGTGAGATGACAATAGAAAAACATAATTTTATCAGGCGGACCTTGACTGTAGTGGCAAACTTACCAATATCATCCTGAATTTTTTGTTTGAAAATGACATTGCTTCCTAGCTGTGCGAGAACCTCGAAAGCCCGCGATGAGCAGTGCAGAGACATTGTCTTCAGTATATCCAGGCATTGTCTTTGAGCTTGTGTCAAAAATTTCGATGATGATCCAGCATGAGCCATCTTGATGATGAGAGTGACAAGCTCAACAAAATCTTTCTCTCGTTCATCACTGCTCTGCCGGGGCGACAACTCAGAATCTTTGCAGCACAAGTATAGCTGAGAAAGTCCCTGAGCTAACTTTGTCAGCACTTGGAGATGCAACGAGTCAATATACCCTCCCAAGTTTTCGCCACCACTGATTATTTCTTCGTTCTCTTTCACAAAAGTTCCAAACTGAATGAGGACTTCGTATGCTTTGTTGAAAAGCCGGATTCTTTTCTCTGCTAGGATGGGGTCAACATCATCATCAATAGGATCCACAGAAGAAATTCTTGAGGGCGATGGTAATGGTGACTTAGATGTCGACGAGCGAACACTCCTTAAAGCCCCGTTGACAACCTGCATATTTGTCCCAACTCGAGCATCTGCGGCGATGAACCCTCGTTCTGAAGAAGACTGGCAACAAAGAACAAGTAACTCTACACCAACAAGACGGAGGTCAAGGGTCTCACGGCCACCAAAGAGAGAGCTACAGTCAAGACATTGCTCCACCATCCGGATCCATGCATCTTCAAACCAATTATCGCACTGTTCGCCATCATCCCAAGTCTCGTTTGTTGCTGAGTTTTGCATTGTGCCGAGAAGCATATCAAAAAATTGCCTCAGCACGCGTTCCATCCCTCTTAAAGTTAATACTTGAGTAGTGGCCCATTGTTTGTCTCTAGAGTCCCTCGAATGATGAACTGATACTTTGTATCTTTCTGATGACCTGTTCTCCTGTTCTGCTTGGCTGTCTAAAATGTCATCGACGGATGTCCCTTGCTCTTTGACTTGATCTAAAACAGCAAAGATCGTATTTGTGAAAACACCTTTCCACTGGACGGCGGTAAATTTCTGACCAAGACCAACAACACAAGAGAACAACGTATTGACTACACAGTTTCGTACCTATTTAGATCATGTAATTTTTGTGTAGTGAAATGAAGAGTTAAAAAATAGTTGGCTGATGATATTTATCGTATTGACAATCTGAACTCACCTCAACTCTATCATCAGAAGCCAAAAATGCCAATTTCGATAGAACATGCTAAATAAAAAATGCGGGTATATTGTGAGAAATGGAAGCAGGAAAAGGGCAAAGAACACTTGTGTAAATGATGGACTTACATCAACTGAACAAGGTGAGGATTCCTGGTCTGCAATTGACCACAACATACCAGTAGCGGTCAAAGAAGTGTTAATGTCATATCGTGAGCTACCAAACGAGGCACAACAGTCGAGTAAAGCAATCCGAGTTATTTCATCATCTGGTAATTCGTTCAAGAAATCTACGGAGCAGAACACAAGTTAGTTGGATGACGAAAGGTTGAATGCAATGTAACAAAGAGGTCATTCCTTACCATCGACTATTAACTTGAGGCAGCCAAATGCTGTGGTGCAGCACACACTCCAATCGCCATTGTTTCGTGGGACGTCAGCAACAGTTGACAGCGATTCAATGATCGAAGGCCAGGCGGCAGTTAAATTGTACCCATCATCAACAATCTGTTTGAGCTTGACGAGACCCAGCTCCACAGTGTCATCATAATTCGCTTGTTTAATAACATCGCAGAGGGGTAATAGTAAAACCATTTCTCCAAGCTGACCTACGCGAATTTCTTTTTCCGCATCATTTGCTATCAATCTTGGTATTATCAAATATGAGATAACATCCAATGAAAATGTCCTTACAATATCTGACTCGTTTGATGTGGCCTGATCACCAAAATGAGCCAAGATCTTTTGACCAACGTGGTGGAAGCGTTGATAATTGGATGATGAGACGATGACAAGGAGGACAAGAGCAAATGGCAGGGTGCTAAAGTCATCTGGCTTTGTGCTCATTTTGATAGATCGCAGCTTCTTTTGAGCAGATGAATACAACTTGTTTCCAAAGGTATTACTTGTTGCAGCAGTAGATACACTGGCTTCGCTCGAGGTGGAGAATTCAATCAGCGACAACGTAAACGTTTTCAAAGAATCGTCATTCAAAAAGTCTCTTGAAAAGAACCCAATTTTAGACAAATTGTGCGTTGTTGTCGAACTACACGAGGTGAGTTCAGACAATTTTGCAAGGCAAGCGACGACGACAAGCCAATCGGTGCCTATGTAATCTGGGTTGTGCTGCAATACTTGGAATAGCAAGGAAACTGCCATATCATTGATGCTTTGAAATGTTCTGTTTTTGGACGAACATAAATGAGAAAATATTGACATGTTTCCTCCCCTACACGCTAATATGATGTCCATCATCTTGCATTACATACCTTGATTCATCCCTCCCCCAGGTTGGCGATGTCATTTTACAGAGAGAAGCTAAAAGTACTTCTCGCTTGAAATCACCATCGCTACAAAGAGGTAAAACTGACCGCGATAAAAGGAGATATCCAGACAGAGTAGATTTGCAAATCATCACACATGCCGGAAAACGTCGGAGAAAATGTTGAATCACAGCCAAAGATGGAGCGAAGCAATCGTCAATGAGTATTTTGCGATCACTCTCACTATCTTCGCTCATGACCAATCTCGTATCCGTAGGTTGCAAACAGTTCCAGAGCATTAAAATACAATTCAGAGAAGTCCACACTGCTGCACCAATATCGTAACCAGCCATTTCTCTCGCACTACCGATCAAGGTTGGATGTATCCTTTGCACGTCGAAGTTAAAATCGCACACAAAAATATCCTTTGAACTCTTTTGTGCCTCCACACCACTAGTTCCATACATCTCTTTATCATCAATTTCACTGTTACCTAATTCATCTATATCTCCAGCAGCCACTACAACCTTGGAGATAGCGCTCTTGCAACTTGACGCCACTACAGCAAAATCGCAAATAATACCAATTATTGATGCCACAAGCGTTTCAGTTTCTCCGTCATTACCCCTTGATGACAATAGGGCCAATAAGTTAATGAACTCATCTGCAATTAAATTGTAAATGACTTCGATTGAAATTGCAGCAACCCACATTGTCTGGGAGTGTTCGTAGCTATTGCCATGCTGTTGGCTCATTAAATCCGAATTTTGTTCACCTTTTGAATCAGTATTGTAAACGAACCCATCCTGCAAACGAACAACATAATCGATGAGACCTCACATCTACGAAACATATAAATGACGACAAACTTCCTCCATTTGTGTCAACAGTCTTACCTCGAACTCATGAGAATCCCTGAGCACATTGGTTGCTGACTCAATAAGTTTGGCCAACGTTATTAACAGCTTGAAGCACTGTTGCTTCAGCAATTCGTTGTTGCCGTATCGAACAATGATGGATGAAGTCAAGCTCGTCAGTTTCAATATCATCTGCAGCGAATTATTCCCAGAAGTTTGATCTTTGCCATCTCCATCTACTCGAAGAGCGAATGTATGCTCTCCCCTCATAAAACTGGACAATAGCCTTCCCACAAGAGGACATATCCTCTCATTCAATATGGCAAAGAAATTTAAGTCTCCCTGAATCCCATCTACATTATTCAGAAAAAGCTCGGCATGTTGCTCCAAAACCATTTCCAGCAAGTCGAAACACGCACTCTGTGTGGGAGGATATATTCTCTGCTGATGACCAACTAGAGCATTTTTGAATGGTCCACCACAATCTTTGCATTCAGCCAAATCACATATATCCATAAGTGTCTTCAAAGCTAGAGATTGAAGGGATGCCTCTTCATCTTCGGTACAGGTCTCCTCATCTCCTGCATCTTGATATTCCTGGCTTGGGACCACATCTACTCCAGGAGCGGCTCGACTAAACAAGGTCGAAATGATTTGTCGTAACGTTGCAATTGCAGCACCGCTTACTTTCTGACCACCAGCAATTCCACTGCCATGACTCACATTACTACCATGTCCTGAGTTCTGGCTTCCCGATGATTTACTTTTACCACCATCCTTCCTTTTTTGCTTCCCCCCATTACCCCCACCGCTGCTTGAAATCAGAGCTGATTCAGAGCTGCATTGCGAGAGCACCAAACATGAAGATATGCACTGACTCAAGACCTCTTCGGATAATTCCAAGCTAGCAGAGTCAATAATCATGGTGAGGGTCTGTAATATCCGTATAGAAATCGCTTCATCTTCTTTCAGAGATCTGTTGGACACATATACTGCGCTTGCCACAGAACGTGCACCATCACTACTACTACTCATACTCTGCTGCATTTCTTGCATCTGCGAATTCTGACCCTTCAAGCCAAACCCACTCAAAATGCTATTTCCCAAACTACTAATTGTCCCTACACCGGCATTGACCATGCTGCCAGCAGTAGGCATTTGCATCCCCATCCCCATCCCAATATTACCCATCATACCCCCACCACCATAAGTTTTAGACTGAATAGCTGCTGCACAAATATTAGCCTGAATACTCATTATTCTCACAACATTCACCCCGTCATTTTTACAAATCGCATCTCCAGCGAGCAGAGCCTGAATCCCATCCAAACACAAATTTAGCACTTTATTCCCCGCCGAGGGATAGTTGGCAGCCAGCAAAAACGGCCGTAACACATCCTGACTTTGAAAGAGGGCAGTAGTCGGATGGGAAACTTTGACTTTATTCCCGTCACCGTCTAGTTGTACATTCTCCGAAGAGGCACGAGTACGAGTGGCTTTTCGCACTGCGACGACGTACTTGTTCTGGAGGGTGCGGAGGGAGAGGATGGCACGTTCTGCTGCTTCTTTGACGCCTGGGTGCTTGCGACGGGATTCGGTACCGAGGTCCCGCAGTTGTTCTTCTACTTGTTTGACAAAATTCATGAAAGTTTGAGGATTGAAGTATTTGATATATGTTGATGTTGATGTTTGAATCAATTTTCTTGGTTATCAAAAGATGTTTGAATCAATCTTCTTGCATGTCTTTTTCACATCAATTCATGGCAATGACTAGCAAAATGATGAAGCTTTGTTTGAACCTTGTAGGTCTTCAGTCTCGCTCTTTCAAATGAAAGTTTGCCCGAAAACAAAAGGAAAACAAAAGAGAAGAAAAGGAGATGATTGCTTCAAGCTTCGTGGATCACACACCCAACCTAACACGGTAAAAGTGTTACTGTGTTCGGTCGGTTGGGGTGTTACCGTGTTCGGTTGGGCACTACATACCGAAGTACGAGGTACAGTAAGAATCAATCTTATTACTAAACCAATTAGGTCTAGCTAGAGAGCATCTGGTTGTTGAATGAAGTAATCTACTCGTAGATGAAGCAATCTTCATCATTCATTCATTCAAACACACCGTCATCATAAAGGGTTGTTCAGGTTATTACATTAATATTGTACATGTCCAAATATTGTTCATTGACATTCACGACACAGTACTTTGATGGCAGTAGAATACAAACTTTTGCCTCACCCACACAAAGATCTCAACAAGAATCCATCATGTGCCGTTTCTTCTGCAACTGCGGGCATCAAGTCTGCGCCCTCTTGTGCTAATGCTATTTTAATTTCCCCCGGTAAACCAATTGGCAGATTGGATCTCCTACCGGCTATTATAAGATCCTGCAATATTGCAGGCTGTCCAAAATGCAATACGGTCAGGCAAGCAGCTCGATTTCTCTCCAAAGAAATGATGACGTTTAGACTTCGACGACAGGAAACAAATCATCAACCCAATCCGAGCCACAGAAATAGCAGTACTGGATTGGCGTTGCTGGTGAAAAAGGGGATTAAACTTGTTCGAATTAATGATACCAAGATAGAAGACGGCCAAGAAGCTGACATTGAGCATGGAAACATCATGAGCATTCTTTTACCTTCTTTGGCCACCACAAATTCTACACGTACATGCGGGGATACAATCCTCAAAATACAGTTTACATTCTTTATCGAAAGTAAAGAGACAAGTCCGGAATCAAAATCACAGCAGGATTATCAATCCCCACAGCAGCTTCAGCTTCAGCAGCAGAACTCTATATTGGAAAGCAGTCTAGAAGAATCGCCAGCATTAACCATGCCGCAACAATTCGATTTCGTAGACGGTACTGGGAGTAATTCGTTCGAATCCTCCACGTCAGGATTGTTGACTTTGCAAGAATCCAGATCCAACTTGTCACAAACTAGATATTCATACGGTAACTGCAATCAGACGGACGGAAACGGAACCGGAACGGAACGTGTTTTATTATCGTCTTTACCTCAGGCTGAACTCCAAATATTGAGAGATGCATGTGGGGACAGCGAGAAGGAGAGATTCAGACGGAACATTTTGGACATTGCTCTGGAGGATGGTGATAATTTGCCAAAACTATTGAGATGCACCTATATAGATGTGCAGAAGTAATAGAGCCACACAAACGCTCATCGCTGTGTAGGGCATCCACCAGGCATACTCGTATGACATACCTTTGGCCATTGTAGTATGCAATAATTCTTCGACCACAGGGCGTGGAATTTAGTGGCAACATTGTAACACTCCCTCATCAGCCGAGTGAGGTTTATGATGTTGATCCCTACTCGTATATGAATAGATGAAAAATTGTTTGACTGTTCGTGGTCAATGTATGCGTACATTGCAATAAATATTTTTTGTTCAAGTGCTCTCAAAAATATAACGCAGTGGCAAGTTGTTGCACTTTACCTTCCTCAACATCCGCGAAGAAACAATGACTTTCACTGTTGCTTTTCATGACGGGGATTCAAAGTGAGCCAGGTTAAAGCAATCCTACAACTAAAGCATAATCTATTAACGGAAATCAGTTGGTATGATGTTTAGATCAATTTAAAGGATATAACATCACAAGCCTTTTGGTGGGTATTTCAACCAATTCTATTGTGTGAAATTGTCCCCACCGACAGATTCATTCATCCTTGCGTCGCTAAAGGTCTTCGAATGAACGAACGTAAGTAATTGTAGATAGGGAAGCACCTACAACAGAATCACTGCTCCAAACTATTAATAAGTTAAAAGTAATGGAATCTCAGGGATGAGGAGGAGGCTGAACACAATGAAACAGTAAGGGTGTCGTCCGTTCATTAAATTCCCCTCCACGACTCACGGATTGAGATTTTTGTAGCAAGAACAAATCGAAAATGCTCGACTGCGACGATCGTTGTCACGCATGCAGTACTGTACCGTAGGGTTATATCATATTATTACATTGGAGCAAAGCAAATAAGCAGCCCAGAAGTGGAACAAGTTGAGTTTTAATTCATTTTTAAAACCCGATTCAGGCAAGAGGCAAACCGAGCACGAAAGAAATAGTTGGAAGAAGTTTAGTGTTTTATCAAGCGGTTTTATCATTCACTTCTGTTGTTTGGTCACATCCTTTTCAACTTCGACTAAACGTGCGTGTAGAGTTAATTACTTTCAACAGTATCAGTTTAGAACGGATCGTGCAGATTCAAGATTGAGTCAAGGGTCAAGGCTTCTTTTCAAGGCACAAAAGAGTCACAAAAGGTGAGAGGCAAGGCTCTATGTGAAGAGGTGTAGTTTTAGTGTGCGTTACTGTTGCGTTGTTGTATCGTACTTTGACACTTCGCATCGGTGGGCGAACCATGTTTAAAGCGGTCGTCATCGAATATGAAAATGCTGAGTATGAAATTGAACAAATTTGATACGGAAATAAGCTTGGAATACGACAAAAGGTTTTTAAATTCACCGGTCGCGAGCGGACCTGAGGCCCAACAGCCCTCATGACTTTTTGTTGCGCTATTACAGGGAAACACATGCAACTGAGAAACTTCCTTCGTTCTTTCCATCTCACCATTAACGCACCATTGCCACTCCACGCTTTCCCCAGGCTGAATTCAAATTCAAAATCGTGGCGTGAACATTGTGGAGTGTTTTTGTTGGTAACTTCATTCATTCATAATTCGTGAAAAGCTATAACAACAAGTCGAGTTTAGTTTGTTTCCGAGAACATCTTTTAAAACACGTCGACAGAAGTGAAGACTCAAAGAAAGGTCAGCCTTATAGTTAGTTGTATATTCTTCAGGAATATAAGGTATGTTCACACGCTTGGTTCTGTTCATCTGCAGATATTCAGTTGCCTTGTTTCTAAACCAGTTTTGCAAATATTTTTTCCCACAGAAAAGACCATACACCCTCTGTAAATGTCATGTCCACCTCTAGTACAAGCATAACTGAAGATTCACGCCAGGCACTTGGGCAACAACCGACCAGCTCTCTTGGCAGGCATACATCATGGTCTGGACATAAATCTACATCCGATGGTGATATCTTGACCCTCGATTCACCCCGTGGCAATATTGGAAATACTACCGAAAGCCATGTGCGAAGCCTTTCTGGACACTTGTTTGGAATGAATCTTTCCTACAGTCCTGAACCCGAAAGTCACCATATATTAGACTCTCCATATGAAGGGGCTCCTTTAAAATCACGTGCTGGAGTAGAAAACCATAATATTTCCGAATTGAAAATCATAGGAGGATCCACATATCCCACTCAACAGGCTAGCGAAAACGTGGGAAGGAAGCATCGAAGGGGACTTTCGAATGGTAAAACTCATCCTGTAGTGGCACATCGAAGGATCAATTCTGGGGGCAATGCAGCATTTATCAATCGGCTTGTGGGATACGATGGCGCCAATACGCATCTGGGAGCTGGACCGAATCATCAAGTGCAAAGTGCTCACCATCCAGCTGCAGATAAAGAACAATACCCACCGCATGGGCAGCCACATCACAACCATTGGACTGCTCATCAAAGGCGAAGTCCACCTCATGACTTGGATCGTAGATATGAATATGTACCGCCTCTTGATGAGCGTGATCACTATGCAGATCTTGGACACCATCCACATCCACATCAACATCCACCACAATCGCAGCCACAGGGCCGTAGAACAAGTCCAATTCCTCCTCCCCATCACGCAGCTCCTTATGAAGGAATCTATCGTCAACCGAGGCACGAAGACTACTACTCCCGAGCTCCACAGCATGGTGGTCCACCCCGTTATCAACAACAGCGTGGTGGTAGATATTCTCCACACGGAAATGTCGGCCAAGGTCAGAATGATCATCTTCGAGGATCCTCTCCTGACCCCTACAGTCTGTCGTCTTCTTATTCCGATGAAGTCGGTAGCAACTCAAGTAGCAATGGTCATCCTCCAATTCAAAATCATCAGCAGTATTATCCACCACGAAATGCTCCTCCTATGCACCATGGACACTATCCTCCGCCACCACGAGGCGGTCGTCATCCACCACAGTCTTCATATCCAGTGCAATATTCGAATGCTCCAAGGAATGATAAACGATACATGCAGCATCACCCGCCACCACCGGATCATCCTCTGGCCGAGCATGGACTGCCACCACATCACGCAGAGCCTTACTACCCTCGTGGAAGGACTTCAACTGTGGACAGTGATGGGATGATCGAAACCGATGAAAAACTATTCAGCGTGAGAGATGTGTATCGCGACACCAATCAGCCCAGGTTATCTTCTTCTCCTCGAATCTCACCACAATTATTTGAATCTGCCTTAAAAGGAAATATGATGCCTCACCGTGCATCATCTTCTCCACCAGAAATTCTTCATGTTAGCGGCATGCTTCTCGGCGAGAGTCCTCGTGTTCAGAGCAATGATACCAACCAGCATCCTGCGTCTACTCACAATCGGGTCCGCTCGTCTTCATCTGATCCCCAAATGAAACAGTTTATATCAGCCATTGAATTTTCTCAAACTCACAAACGAGGATCTTCCACTGATAGTTTTGTGTTTGATGGCAACTTATTTGGAGAAAGCATATTGGAGCCTACTCCTATTGGGCCTTCCTCTTCGTTAGATTTAAATGCCTCTTCGTTAGATTTAAATGTTGATCCAGTTGCGCCAATGCCTGCTATCTCGGTGCCAGGCGCGACTTATGATGCTTACAATATCTATCCTGATCAGACAAAGAGTCAGTCCCTACCCAGCCCTGCGTATGATCTCAATGATTATTCACCAAGCGGCCGAGCAGAACCACCACAGTCTTTGGAACCATCAGCTTATTCACCACAAAATTCCAAAGTAGACCAACGTTCTACACCATCACCACCGCAAGATAATGCTGATAACGAGGAACATCAGACTTCCAACGCCTCCACCAAAAGAACCCGCCGCAAATGCAACATTGGGGGCTGTACAAACCGTGTTGTCCAGGGCGGACTCTGTATCTCCCACGGTGCAAAACGAAAACTTTGCGGGCACGCAGGTTGCACGAAACATGTCAAGAAGGCTGGAATGTGCAGTGCACACGGTCCACCCCGAAAGCTATGCGAGTTTGATGACTGTTCCAAGGTCGCAGTCCAGGGTGGAAGATGCATTGCCCATGGGGCTCGAAAGAAGCTCTGTTGTGTCAATTTATGCAAAAAGCAAGCTATTCTAGCGGGAATGTGCAAAAAGCACCACGATCAGCATCTGGAAGCAGAAGCAAAGGGAAATAAGAGCAGAGGGCATCGACGGGGTTTATCTATAGATGATATGAACACAGTCAATCAGAATTCACTTGATGATGCAAAGCAGACACCAACTCACAACCGTGGCTTATCTATTTTTACAGACAAGGAAGTCGTTGAAAAGATTATTACGAAGAAGATCAACCTCTGATTTATATGCCGAATGAATGAATCGAATCAGTAGTCATCATATCTGGGGTATAGAACCGTGATGACAACACAAGCTATCGAGCGCCGTCGGAATGTACGCATCAAGTATCAAATGCCATTCCAACGTGCATGTTTATTTCTTACTGTTATATTATTGCTGAATATAAGTAAATAACTACAGCTAAATAGTTCAACAATTTATGCACATCTTATAGAACACTGTTTATTTTCAATAAGATGACTTCCTAGTTCCTAAATAGTATAGTATAGTATAGTATAGTATAGTATAGTATAGTAGTGCGGCACTAAATTTGCTCACACACTATTGTCAATAATCATTCTACATACAGCTCTGGCCAAACAAATGGAATCAATGCAAGTTTCAACGTATGATCGTAATATTCAGTACGAGAAATAAATCCGTTCGTCAACATTCCAACCGTCCCATCCCCCTCTTTCGAATTGACTCTTCCAAACACTTGATCATCTGCATGGCCCAACTCCATTTTTTCATGAATGACAAGATGAGATATTTTCCTCGGCAATGGAAAGGCTGCCGTTTTCGCAATACCGCGCAATTCCTTCTCTTGCTCCTCCAATAATGATGGCTGAAACGTGCTTTCGGGATGTCGGCCACTCGTACAGGGTTCGCTCGTGGATCCAATGACGCACATGAATGCCATGCACCATAAATCCTCCTGGTCCGAAGATGTACTTGTAGGACTTGACCCCACTCCCGATCTTTGAATGATTTCAATTCCACCTTCTAGCCCAACCCCAAATTCAAAGTCACCAGATTCATATGCGGCACGAGCACGGTTCATGGCTCCCAATTTAGTTTCCTCATCTCCAAAAGGCTGGTCTCGCACCCCTGATGGGACGTCTTTTGGGACGATGATGATTTCGTGGGTGCTGGGAGGAAAGTATTCTGAGAAGCAAGCCCTGACTGCTGATATTTTACAGGGATTTTTAGTCCCTACTGCGATTCTTATTTGTTTCATTTTTGTAATGAATTGTATTTCCAGAGGGTTTATCTACACGGGAGTTTTAGTTGTGTATCATTGTTGAATACTTTGTGTGTGTTGTTTGATGTTTGCTTGCTTGGGTCTTGGCGAATGATTTGTTCAATTTTAACTATCCATATCAGTTTGGGTAATAGACCATTCTGAAAAATAATTATCGCCCACGCTTTGAGAAAAAGATCCACCCCACGGGAAGAAAGGACCTTTTTACAGACAGTCTTCGCTATCTATCGACATCTTTCGACAACACAAGAACATCATTATTACTACCTTCACGTTCAAATAAACACCATGAAGCTCACCATCGCCACCCTCCTCTCCATTCTCTCTGTCGCATCTGCTGGTGTAGTCAGCCTAACCCCCGACAACTATGACACTGCGACCTCTGGCAAGACCGTCTTTATTAAATTCTTCGCACCCTGGTAAGATATTGATATGCTCTTATTGTTTGTCCTTCCATTGCGTTCTTTTACTCTTGTAACGCGGATCCAAAGCAGAGATAGATATGAGTTTCTTGAACTTCGGGAAGCGATCGAATGCATGTGAAACACTTGACAACACTATGGCTATCTTATTTACTAACTCTACGTACGTGTACACAATCCATCCTCGTTTTTACGACCAATGCGCAGGTGTGGACACTGTAAAGCTAGTAAGTACAAGAATGACAAGCGATCCAAAATGAAATATTTGCGCCATTGACAATCAATCATGTATTTAAAAAAAATTGAATTCACTCCAAACTCACAACACAACACAATTCTCTTGCATTCCAAGTGGCGAGCGACTGGGAACAGCTCGCATCAGACTTTGAGCCAACCCCCGATGTCCTCATTGCCGAAGTAGACTGTGCCGAAGATTCAAACCAGGGAATCTGCGCCGAACACGGAATTCAAGGATTCCCAACCCTCAAATACGGAAACCCCTCCGCTCTTGATGACTACGACGGAGGAAGGGAATACGATGCCCTCAAAACTTTTGCAAGTGAGAACTTGAAGCCTACCTGCTCCCCCTTCAATTTGGAGTTGTGCGCGGGAGAAGAGAAGACGAGGATCGAGGCTTTATTTAAAATGTCGGAGGCAGATTTGCAAGCCCAGACAGATGCTGTTGACGCCTTGGTGCAGGCAGCTGAGGAGGAGTTTGAGAAGGCGGTAGAAGCTTTGCAGGAGCATTACATGAAGATGATGGAGGAGAATGATAAGAAGAAGGATGATGCGAAGAAGAATTCTAACTACAAGGTAATCAAGGCTGTTTTGTCATTCAAGAAGAGTCAAGTAAAGGAGGAGCTTTAAATTTCGATTTATGGACATATCTCACGCTGAAGATGAGATTGTTTTGTGACGCATTTGATTTCTACTTGGGGGGAATGTCGTCATTATCTTTAAATTCATTCGGCTGTTCCAATCGAATTTGTACTTCGTGTACTTTACGTTTTAAAATTACTCCTTTGCATTCCCAGAACTACTAGTCATTGGTAAAATGGCACTGTTTATATATTCATTATTTTATTTACAAGTATGTACATTTAGTATTTATTAGCCTCTTTCTAAGCGCCAGCTCCCTTGTGACTACTCAATTTACACAGTTTCACCTCCCAACCTGTCCATTGAATCTTTGATCTACCCACCACAATTTTTTTATATTCTGTACGTGTATTATTTGACAACTTGTTTTTCATAGTTTCTAAATGTACGATTGCTCATACCAGTCACATATGAAACTTGAATCTTTGATGATGTAAATTCTTTACCTCCCGGTTGTAAAATCTTGCGTGTAGTTTTCCAAGCACATGTCCAAACGTCCCTATTGGTAAGTCGAAAGGTTTTCCATCACTTCTTCGAATTGAAATTTTATCGCTGGACTTTTCAAAGTTTTCCGTACCCACTTCCTGCATTCTACCTTGGATCCGCCACCATTCTTTACTGCAAAACTCGCTTCTTTCATAAATGTCTTGCTAGCAAGAGTAGGGCATTTTTATCATTACGTGTACATAGTAGTAGTAGTACTTGTAGTGTACGTAGTGTGTAGTTGTACGAATTAGAATAATGAAGGGGTTCAAATTTATTACTCTCTGTTTTCCTCAATCCCTCTTTCCCCTATTTCCTTTCTCCTCCGAAAAATGGATGGCAAGCAAGACACAAATCAACAAACGCGAAAACAACAACAAACTAAAAGAAAATAGTGCACACTATTATAACTTTGAACAGCGTAAAGTTGAATCTACCCAACGAAGTTCATTAACAATATGAAATATTCAAAAACTGCATTGCCCCTGGCTCTGCAGCTCCTGTCGTGTAGAGCAATTCAACCGCGACCGACTTTGTCGCTTGGATTCATAAACTTCCACAACACACCGTCATTCAGTACCAAGAGATTCAGTACAGATGAGAAAACAAGTGAGGAGTCGTCATCATCCGAGGTAGAGGTAGACCCCATAAAGTTCGAGTCTCCTTGGTCTCGCAGAATTCCGAAAAACAGTCAAAGGTTTAGACAACACATCAATCCATTAGCTCGTAAATACCAAATGCAAACAGAAATCAAAGAAGAATGGCCCAACGATGGTACATTCACCGATCCATCGTTGCCCCTGTATATTGATATTGGGTGTAGTAAAGGTGGTTTCCTCTTGGATCTTGCCGAGGAACGACAAAAGAATCCCAATGCTTCTGAAGGAGAGAGAAATTATCTTGGATTGGAGATTAGGCCTTCTGTGGCCCAGTTTGCGAAGGGGCGTGTTGAAAGGCGTGGTCTTTCAGGTAAACTTGATTTTATTGGTTGTAATGCCAATGTGGATCTTGGTCGCATTCTCACAAAATATGGAAGTTTTGGGGATATTGATATGATCTCTATCCAATACCCAGACCCTCACTTCAAGGTGAGTACACATTTTTGAACTCTGAAAAAAACAAAGCAGAAATTGCATGGCAAACTTTAGTCATGACACCGCCGACCTTTTATTAATTATTGATTTGCATTGGTCAAAATATTGTCATGGTTATCTTATCTCTCTCGGCGATGACGTCGACAAGGTGCCATACGCCATTGCCTAGCATGATAGTGTAATAACCATTGCAACATTCTTCATGTTTTTGAATGAATTAAACTTGACCATTATTTATCAAACATTGGTTTCTAACATTCCAATCAACACCTTTTGAAAGAAATCACACCAAAAGCGCCGGGTAGTAACTCAAGAACTAGTCAATACTTTGGCCAAATTCTTGAAGGCAGACAAGGAAGTTTTTATTCAAAGTGACGTTAAGGATGTTTTAGATAACATGAGAGAGACGATTCGAGAATTTGGATGCGATTATTTTGTGGATACTATTGATGACTTGAATGAATATATGGAGGTGAATCCAATTGGAGTACCAACAGAAAGAGAGATTAGTGTGTTGGATAATGATTTGCCAATTTATAGGACGGTGTTTCGGCGGACATCAACAGAATGGAAGGAGTAAAAGTGTTAACCATTTTGTTTCCAAACTACACGTACCTAACTATTAATAATACAGGACCTACGCTGTTATGTTGTTCCTCGTATCCGGTCTTGTACCAACGAAATCAAAAATTGCTGGATGGGTGCTTACAGCCAGTAGCATCCAGGAATCCCAATCCAACGAAAACAGTACCAAGCTTTCGTCAGCAGAGTATTAATCCAGAGGAGCAGGCAGGACAGTGCTGCTACTGAAAAATTACCATCATCCAATCATCTGGCTGACCATTTGAAATACATGGAAGATAACGCAATGGGGCAGAAGTTGGCTAAACGTATTGTTGAGGAGGAGAAATGTGAAGAACAAACATCTGGAGCACAATAGAAATGTGACATGAAAGTTCAAAAGTTCAGTTTCAGGCGTTTTTGGAAACCGTGTTGGAATTGGAGGGGGGGCGGGGGGGGGATGATTGTTATCTCTATTAGCCTGGTAAAATGGCTTACTCGTTACTATCAATCTAAGAAATGAAAGAACAGAAAAGGCCAATGCATGCTGCCTTTTTGATCCGTCTTGAACACTTTTTGGTTAAACCGTTTCGAACAACTTGATTCTAAGCGTCCAATTTTCTACATTAATTAAATATGCCTCTTTCCACCGAACGCAAAGAAGAATACTTCGTCCACTTCAAGGAGCTTCTCGCTACCTACTCCAAGTGCTTCATCGTTGGAGTTGACAATGTAGGATCCGCTCAGCTCCAGCAGACCCGTAAGGGACTCCGTGGAAAGGCTGAAATCCTCATGGGAAAGAACACCATGATGCGTAAGTGCATCCGTGAGTATGCTGAAGCCAACGATGGATCCCCCTGTGGTCAGCTCGAGGGTCAGTGCCGTGGAAATGTTGGTTTCGTTTTCACTAACGGAGACCTTGGAGAGGTTCGTCAGATCCTTGAGGCTGAAGTACGTCCTGCTCCTGCTCGTGTTGGAGCTTTTGCCCCCACTGATGTTATCATCGAGAAGGGACCTACTGGATGTGATCCCGGTCAGACTGCCTTTTTCCAGACCCTTCAGATTTCCACCAAGATTTCTAAGGGACAAATTGAGATGACCAACGATACTCACTTGATTTCCGCTGGAGATAAGGTTACTGCTTCCCAGGCTGCTATTCTTCAGAAGCTTGCTATTGAGCCTTTCACCTACGGTCTTACTCTCAAGTCCGTTTACGATAACGGTTCTCTCTTCGCTGCTAAGGTTCTCGACATCACCGACGAGGTCCTTGCTGCTAAGTTTGCTTCTGCTCTTTCCGTTCTTGCTAGCCTTTCTTTGGCCCTCGGATACCCAACTCAGGCATCCGTACCCCACTCCATCGCCAATGCTTTCAAGGCTGTATTGGCTGTTACTCTTGGATGTGACAACTACACCTTTGACAAGGCTGATATCTACCGTGAGTACCTTGCTGATCCATCCAAGTTTGCTTCTGCTGCCGGACCCGCTGCTGGTGGAGATGATGCTGCTGCTGCTGAAGTGGTTGAGGAAGAAGAGGAGGAGGAGGCTCCTGCTGCCACTGACATGTTCGCTGCTGGTGGAGATGGCGGAGATTACTAAATATTTAGTTAAATATGTATAGAATCTCTTTCTTTCTGCTTACTGAAAAAACTCTATTTATAAGAAAGTTATAGTTATTTCTACAATCACTTCACGTTTGAACATGACATAATCAACAATTTGTGACGAAAACCTTTGTATCGAGGTGTCTTGAGATGAGAACCAATTACAATCATTTGATTCGTGTCCCTTACGTGTAATATGTAATATCATACCCGTGGCATGATTTGATACAGAGGTTCCTTTAGTTTCAAAACTAGATTTGAACTCATTGCACCAATTTTCAGCTGAAAGCTGAAAATGCATTGAGATTTACAGGAGACCTAATAAACTCACAAAAAGAACACGTACATGAAATATGAATATGTACTAGAATTATGAAAGGAATACGAAGCACACTAGATAATGGAAGCATCAATAGGAAGGCAAATGTGATTTGTCTCCAGCTCCCACCCGCAACAGCATGCTGCCACTTATATATTGGAAATTCTTGAGGATCTTAAACACGGACAAAAGTACTTCCTTTGAAATTTCTCATCAACGCATGCTTGCAGCCTTCTGAGAAGGTTTCATGTTCAGAATTATACCTTGGATTGGCGTTAAGCATTTGTTTGCGGATCGACGCCTTTGTGCCACGGCTAATTAGACGGCTGTAAACTTCCTCATTCTTTGGGCCCTTTGGCCTCCTGGTCTTTTCTGCTTCTGCTTCTGCCCTTCTCATCTTTTCATAGGGCGAACGAAGTTTCCCGTGCAAAGGGATGGGTTTCATTCTAGAAGATGCAACAGTATCTTGACGGGACAGTCTATGGTAGAGAGCATCCTGTTTGTCTTTATTAACCCTAACCTGTCCTCTTGTTGTGGATTTTTTTCGCTGAGAAGGGTTTCTTGGGACCCCCGGACGTGCTCTGGTACTTTCCCTGTTTGTTGAATACCTGGGAGAAGGCGGGACAGGAACGGTACGAAACCTTGAGGAATTCCTGGGAGGTGATGGATTGAAAGAAGGCTTGGTAAGGGCAGAGACGTCGTCGGTGATTGAATTTGAACTCCCAGTCACAGTGTAGAAAGGCTTTGGAGATGCATGTCTAACTCTGATACTCGACTGTAAACCAGGCTGCTTTTGTTTCTGAATAGATGACAAGGTGTGATGATTCGCGAGCCTTTCGTGAAGGGGAGATTGCCCTCTAGGGGGAATGCTTCTACGAGGCCGTGGAGGAGGTCCTTCATTCGGAAGCATTGAAATGGAACCAACTTCGGTCCCATTGAAAGAGTCGGATTTCACTACAGTGTGAAAATGAATAGTACTTTTCGGCGCAGGAGCCCTATGTGACAACCAGGACTCTGATGCGTATGTGTGGTGTGATGCTAATCTGTCATGTAGAGGAGAGGAATCCCTTGAAAGAGGAGAGGAATCCCTTGAAAGGGGAAGTCTCTTGACCGTAAGCTCAGCCTTACCCTGACTACTTTTAGACCTAGATGACAAGGTGCGACGATTCGCGAGCCTTTCGCGAAGGGGAGATTGCCCTCTGGGAGAACCAACTTCGGTCCCATTGAAAGAGTCGGATTTCACTACAGTGTGAAAATGAATGGTCTTTTTCGGCTCAGGGGCCCTATGTGACAACCAGGACTCTGATGCGTATGTGTGTTGTGATGCTAATCTGTCATGTAGAGGAGAGGAATCCCTTGGAAGGGCAAGTCTCTTGACCGTAAGCTCAGCCTTATCTTGACTATTTTTTGATCTAGTAGAATTGCGGTATAGAGAAGCAGATTTGGTCTCCCGCATCGCCAACCGATCATAGACACGTGATGTGTTCCTGGGCGTGTCTTGTCTGAATTTTTCGGTACTTCTCACCGCCCATTTTTCATAAAACGGTGAAGAGCTCCTGTTCGTCTGTGGCCTGAGATCTTCTGTCTTATGCACAACCCTGCTGCCATAGAACAGAGAAGAGTCCCCGTTCGTCTTCTGCTCAGGTTCGTTATAGTAAATGTTTTCAGATTCATTACCCTGGGCAGGCTGGAGAACAATATCCTTGGAACCTTTATCAGTAGATTTTGTGTTTTCATCTGATGTGACTGACATTGAGAGCGTGGACGCAGTATCATCGTAGGAAGAATAAGTTTCACAGGTGAAGAAAGTGGGTTTCTCGTTTTGTTTAATCGCATGTGGACGTTCTCTTTCTTGTTGAGGACTATCTTCAAACGCTTTGCAGTAAACTGTCGTGTTTGAACTACTTTTATGGATGATAGGGGCAGGACGAAACTCGGAGAGACTGAATTTTCCTTCATCTTTCTTCTTCATCCAATCATCACCATATTCTGCATTCATTTCGACGGGCTCAAAAGGATCTGGCTCCAATGCAAAATTCACCATGGCTTCTTTTCCTGTTTTGATTAATAGTTGTTTGGTTGAAAAAGCAGAAAATTGGTATTTGTGGCTACTACTCTCTATAAAGTGGCAAGAGGTGGGGCGCAATCCGTTGTTCCGCTGCAGTTGGAAGATTTTTACAGATTTTTCTGACGGGTTCAAATTAGCGTCAATCAACGCCCGCGCTCTTCAATCTTGAATAACTTATTTCATCGGACAAATCCTTGGAAAAAAATAGTAGATTCCTTGTGAGACTTCCGTTAGTCTTCTGTTGCAATTCTAATTGTTTGACATTTGTGCGACGGTACCAAATAGTTTTTTTTAAAGTAGGAATAAATTATTCAATTCAACGGGCGGCAACAAGCGTTGAGGACGCGTTTTCTGGACCGTTGGCATAAGATAATTTTCTTTTCGGTCTTTCAATTTCAAAAAGTTTCAAAAGTTGAAAGTCGCATTTTTTTAAATGAAATCGGGACAGTCGTAAAACATCCGTCACTCTAGTTATTAAAAATACCAACAAAAAGTTTCAAAAGTTGAAAGTACAGTTGTGTACGGACTCCAACCTCGAAGATTTTTGAATTTTTAAATGAGACAGAGTAAGTCGAAGTCATCTAGTTACTAATACGAACCCGGGAGGAACAATTTATGCTTCCCAGAACACTGAGTGAGGACCGCAACTGGACCGTTTTTGAATTTTTAAATGAGACAGAGTAAGTCAAGGTCGTCTAGTTACTAATACGAACCCGGGAGGAACAATTTTTTGAAATTTGTGCTTCCCAGAACACTGAGGACCGCAACTGGACCGCATCAGGAAAGTACACGGGTACACGTAGTTCCGAGAAATTCAAAAAAGCTTCCTTCTCGCACGACACTAACACTCATTTTAATAGTAAACTAACCGCCATTTGAAAACTATGCAATCTGTAGCAATGTGCTACCTTGATGCTACGATGTGTTAGTAGCCTGATTTTATTGGACTCCATATTTCGTCCTGTGTGTGGACAGTGTGGACTCAACAAAGCCCACCCAAGGAGCCCGTTGAACTGCCAGATGGACTCCAACGGCTCATTTCCTCCTTGAAATGGCCAAGCTTGATGCTTGCTATGATACAGTCAGTGCAATGGAGTGTTACCATGTATCCTCTTGGAAACACAACAAATATGGATACAGGTCGCCAAATGTGATGACTTCAGTACACGCGTACTGTACGCAGAAAAAAGATGATTTGATCATTGGGTACACTAGTCTTCGTGTAGTTCAGATTTCAAAAACAATATTATAAAATATAACCTTATTTCATCATTATATTATGTTAATGGTCAATGGTGGGCATTGAGATTGAAAATCATGTTTCAGCAAACAAAAAATTATGAGTTGCAAAGACTCGGTTTTCATTCTCATTGGCCACAAGTAGTATCATCATCATAGCGACTGCAATTCAAGACAATTTAATTTGCAACATCAAATCGCCATGAGGTGTTCCTCTATTATATCTGTACCTGTATGGGTATTGTACATCGAGCACAAACGTTAACGTTACTGCTCCTACAACAAGCTTATTCAACGACTAAATGTCGGAGTTGTTGAAGGAGCGAATAAGTGTAGAACATATATTCAATATGTCTACCGTTTCGCACACAAGTACACGTACTGTACGGTGGGCTACTGCGATGAAAGAAAGCAAAAGTGGCTTCCCTTCAACACACCAGGCCACGACACGACATCTCTTGGTTCCAAGAAAACCAAAACCAGCCGCAAACCTCTTATGCATGGCCACCGCCACTTCCTCCAAAATCAAACTGGGGAGTAGTCCCATCCCCTCCAAAGGTAAACTGATTCCCATCCATCCCAGGCGCGAGAGCGGGCATCTCCTCTTCCTCATCCACACCAAAGTATGTCTCCAAAATTCGAATGCACTTGTCATAAATATCATTATTGGAATGCTGCTGCAAATCCTCAATCTTTGTCAATCCATCCGCTTCGGCAATATGTCTCGCCATTTCATTGTGTCCTCCCGTAGTAGCTGCTTCCGTCAATCCGACCTTGAGGATATTCTCCAATCCCTCGAGTGCAATCGTGACTATTTTGGGATCGGCAACTCCTAGAAGGTCGCAGAGGGGCGGGATACATCCCTGACTGACGAGGAATTTGATCTGGTATTGGGTTCCTCCAGAGGTAGCGTTGGAAATGGCCCATGCGGCTTCTTTCCGGATATCGAATTCGGCCTGATCCAGCAATTGGATGAGAGGGGGGATAATGTTGTTGTCAATGACGGATTGGATCTGATCCTTGTTTCCAGCGGTAATATTGGAAATAGTCCAGCAGGCCTCTTTCCGAATTCCCTTTTTGGAATTGGATAAAAGAGATAGGAGACAGGGGAGGGTATTATGGTTGATGATGAATTGAGTCTGCAAATCGGTTCCCGTGACAATATTCCCGACAGTCCTCAATGCCGGTGTCTGTACCGCCGGAGAGGGATTCATCAAGAGCTCAATCAAACGACGACAGACCCCCGCCTCAATGACAGCCTGAATCTTTTCATTGGGTCCATCGGACAAATACGAAAGAGCCCAACAAGCATCGGTCAAAACCTCTTCATCCTTTTGATGAATTAATTCCGCAAGAGTCGGAAGGGCAGTCTTGACCCTCTCAAAGTTCGGCTGGGGCTTACCCCTGCAAAAATTCGATAGGGTCCAGGTAGCATTCCGGAGCATGCTCATCTTGGCCTGACTCTGAAGCTGGACGAGAAGGGGCTGCATGGCTCCACTGTCCAATACGAGATCCCGACAGGGGGGAGAGTCCCCTGCAATATTCCCCAATGCCCAAACGGCCTGTTCCCTCACATCGTCATTGGGACTCATGAGCAATCTGACAAAAATGGGCACGGCGCCGTATTCAATCACCACCTGCGTATTCTCGGAAGTCCCGGAAGCAATATTCGTGAGTGCCCAGGCAGCCTCAAACTGAAGCGCGGGGGAATCATCCCTCTGCAGAAACTCAATGAATCGCGGTACCACACCGGAATCAATGACTTGCTGAATGGGCGGATTCTTCTCGAGACTGAGCAATCTTCGGAATTGCGTCGTGTATTCCGTCTGCACCGAGGGGTCATTTCCCATGACGCCCGCCACCATCTGGGGGAGGTTCTCGAGTTTGGTGACTTGGGGTGGGGGAGCCATGCCGTTCATGGACATGGATGCTCCGGTGGCGTTGAAGCCTGCATTGGGTTCGACTTGTTGTTGGCGGCGTTTGGTGAGGCGGTCTTCTTTTTTGGTTTTGCGGATTTGGAGGGTTGTTTCTTCACGGCGGCGACGGGATTCTTCTAGATCCACTCCTTTCTTGAATCCCTTCTTGCGCTGTTATGGAATAGAGGTATGGTGGAATAGTGGAATAGAAAGATGGTGTTAGTTATTGATATTGAGATGATTCGAGAGGCAGTTATGGATCATTGTATTGCATTGCATTGCATTGTTCCATTGAGATGGATATGTGTCCATCCAAATCCAACAGCTTGCCGACTGAAAATGACAATTTGGAATTGAATTGAACGCCGGTGTCATTAATAAATTACCGAGATTACTTACGTCTGTATCTTTGTTCATCATTGCGGTTGAATTATTGGGACAATGTTAATGTTGACTTGAGATGACCACCAGTTTGTGTTGTCTTTGTGCTGATTATCGTTGTTGCCAAGTACCCGGTAGTACGAGCCTTGGTACGAGTATTCATCTTACACGGGTCCTTCATTGGTTTATTCGTGTTAGCGGTTCGCGTGCTTCGCTTTGGACAAGATTCTCAGAGAAATTAGACAAAAGGAGAGAGAGAAAGGAAAGAAG
>Ga0115005_10000789_pt1 | contig 24634 bp, 22 predicted proteins | sample ArcOceMetagenome_FD_87163 | JGI IMG/M metagenome (GOLD analysis project Ga0115005, IMG submission 87163) | Marine eukaryotic phytoplankton communities from Arctic Ocean - Arctic Ocean - Greenland ARC118M Metagenome | ecosystem: Environmental > Aquatic > Marine > Oceanic | place: Arctic Ocean...
ACTGCGTTTGTTTAATGAGTTTGTGTGTGTTATCTAGTTAGATAGATGTTAGATTTTGGATGACAAGTGGAGATAATAGCTGACGTCGTTCATAAATTCAATTTATTAAAAAGCCCAATAGAATCTAAACAAAAATAATAATTAAAGCACACTTTACAATACACTTTCTAATCAGCAGAAATACGGGTGGTGCTGTCCTACGAACTATAGGTACCTAGGTACATTCAACAGTGGGCAGTGGGCATTCATTCCACCAGCAACCAGCAACCAGCAACCAGCAACCAGCAACCACCATTCGTCGTCCATATCTATGGACAGTCTTTTTGTCTTTGGACTTTGAATCGATCAGCAGTTTGTCGTATTATGTACTTCCTTTGCAATCTAGTATCAATCTTTGATGAACAAGGAAGGAGGAGCAAGCAACATACCAAGCAACATTCAGTCTAGCTACGTAGTAGTACTGTAGTAGTACCATTGACTTAGTACGTAGTACTAGAAATGATTTCAAGTTCAATGACTTTTTTCGCATTCTTCAGGAGAAAGAAGGCAGAAGGCGAAGGCAGGTGTCACTTGGCGAAAGACAGGCAGGTTGAAGTGAAGGTTGTTAGAGCCATTGATGCATGATGCAGGATTTGAATTTCAGACAGTTTAGTACGATCGAGCACAACCAACGGTAGAAGCCGACTAGACTATCAGGCATGATGCTGGACGGTTTTTTTGTACGTAACTTCGAGGAGGAGAAGGGAAGGAAAGAGAACCACGTAAACAACGCCTCCATCCATCAAGCCTCCACAGCAATATCAGTTTGATCCATTTGATTTCATCCTATGCTCATAGTGAATAGCGGTAGCAGTATGATACCATGTTCCATGTTGAATGTGTACCATCTTTTGCTTGTTGTTTGAACGACGGTTACTTTAAAAAAATGATAACGAAGAGAAAGAGGAGAAAAGTAAGAAATCCTCGCCTCCTCTCTCCTCTCCCTCCCTCTCTTTTTGATTGGAAACAGTTCCTTCTTCGCTCGCTTCCTTCCTCGATCGATGATGATGGATGATCTTCGAATCGAATCTGTCCCTTGCAAGCTGCAAGCTAGGACATCATAGAGCCTAGCTAGAGCGCTAGAGCCTCTGTCCATACAATATACAATACAATATACAATACATTTAAAGACAGATTGAGTGATTGATTGATTCCATTCATTCCTTACTGTACTGTCTACTTTGAAATTGCACGGATTAATTATTCCAAACATTCATTCATTATATTCTCAAGGAAAGGCCCGCTCGACTTCCAAGTCAAACTGGTCTCAAGAATTTATAAACAACCGAACCCTCATTCTTGGAGTACTGTACTCTGGCACTAAAACTGGCACTACGGTACTGTACTATCTGTACGACAATAACAACAATAACTAGACTAGACTAGACGCACTTGAAAGAGGAATTCAATCGCATTACATCAGTCACTTCACTTGGACCAACCAATCAATCAATCAATCAATCAATCAATCAATCAATCAATCAATCAATCATGCCAGCCACAGCCTCAGCCACGGATGCAAAAGAGCATCCAGCCAACGCGTCTCTTTCGGGACAAATCACGCTCCCCCTCCTTGCCGCTCTTCCACCTGAAACCACGACACCCATCATCCACACTCTCCTCGAACACTGTGCTGCACAACGAACCATTCGTACCTTTATCATCAAACATCTCCGTCGTCAGAAATCCAACCACAAGAAACCTCCAAAACCTAAACACGAAGAACAAGACTCAAATGCAATTGCAATTGCAAATGCAGCAATATCGACACGTGCACGTGTAAACGCAAACACAAACACAAACACAAATGCAAACACAAATGCAAACACAAATGCAAACGCACGTATTCATACAAGGGCGGTTCCTGCGTCAAGAAATCATTTCGTGCTTCGAGCGCTTCAATCAAACTCACTCCCAATCCGTCAAAATGCATCGCTGCAACTTCTCGTAGCTGCGGATACATCGGATCGCATTGCGGTTCTGACAAATGTACTCTGGGATATGATTCAGGATGAGTCGGAGAGATTTTTAGGAGCAAGTTATAATCCTCATGTTCAAAATATTATTAGTCATGGTAACAGTCATGGTAATAGTCATGGTCATGGTAACAGTCCTGACGATTTGCATTCGCCGGATGTTCCTTGGGATGTTCATATCACTCCTGCTTCACCTTCTCATAATGATGATACTACTCATTCGCACGCGGCTACAAATACTAGCGAATGTGAGTGCAGTGGTGGTGAGGCCATTGTACAATTATATGGTCTAATGGTTCACTATGTCACGGGAAGTGATTCGAGATTTTATTCTTTTCTCATCAAGGGTGGACTGGATTGGATCTGTGAACAGATTCTGGGTCTCATTCATTTACTCATGATTACAAAGGATGTCAAGAATGATTTGGATGGAGCTACTGCTGGTATGAGGCATCATCATGGTCATGGTGGACATGGTCATAGGAGGGCACCATGTGCGACTGCGACTGTGAGTGATCAGGGAGGTCAAGGGGGCGAGCAAGACAACAACAACACCAATACCAATACCAATACCAACAACAACACCAATACCAATAGTAGCAAGAACAAGATGAACCCAACATTGACTTTGCCCACGTTTGCATCTCCTTCGATTCATAAGCCACGACATTACTTCACCACCGTTTCGCAATCGAGGTCGTTGGATTTTCATTTGGCATCTGAAGAAGAGATTAAGAAGCGTCTTTCGGTTTTGGTGGACTTTTGTCTGAGGGTTACGGTTTTGGCAGAGGAAAAGTTTAAAAAGAGGCATGAAGCTGTTCATAATTGGTTTTGGAGGAGGGAAAAGAAGGTTTCTTCTAGAATTGGATTGGAGCATGGGATTGGGATTGGGATTTCGACTGCGACTGGATTACAAGTACAGGGAAGTGGTCCTGGAGCTGGGGTTGGGGCTGGAGCTGGACATCCCACGAGTCATGAGGGAAAGGGTTCTATGTCGCCGCTGGGGTGTCTGCTCGCGGCATCGTTTGTGTTGAGAAAGACGGATTTCGTCCCTTCTTCTCCTAATTCTGGCGGGACTACAGCTGGAGGGAGTACAGGTGCGGTGCTCACAGGAGAAGACTACATTCTCAAGCCTGAAAAGAGGATTGATAGGATTAATTGGATGTTATCCAAGATGGTAGATATTAATGGAGAAGTGTTGGTTGTCAGTGAAGAAGATGAATCCGCGGGAAATTCAGGAAAGCCGCCCATGGCAGCACGAAGGAGAGGTGGCCCTAGTCTACGAGATAATTTCAGGAAGCGAAAGAGGAACGAAGGGTCCGCTTCTCGAGACAATGATGCTGCTGTTGCTGCTGCTTCAGGTGCTGCTGAAAGAGATAATCCAAATGAACGACTATTAAGTCATTTATTTAAACGACAGAGAGGGGGAGAAACTTCTGAAAATCCAACTTCTAGAGCCACACAACGAGTGGCGGGTGGGAGAAGTGGTGAAATTGGTGCGGCAGGTACCATTGAAGGATTTTCGTCAGCTGCTGATGTGTTGGCAAGAGGTTCTCTTTCAATATTTGATCGGGGCGAGAGTGCCCTTGGGGAGAGACCTGAACGAGGTGCAGCCTCTAGGCTATTGTCGCCATCATTAAGGAGATTTCTTGGTGCGGGCAGTGGAGGTGGAGGAGACGACGATGGTGATAATAATATCAATGGCGATGATGATGATAATGGGAGTGAAAAGGACGATAATGATAATGCGCCTTTTCACGCACACGTTGCAGACGAAGAGGCTGACAGTGATGCTGACATGGAAGATAGCGATCATCAAGGAAATGAAGTGGATATGGAAGATGACGAAGAGATTGACAGCGACGAAGATGGCGAAGAGGAAGATAGAGAGGAAAGCCACATGCTTGATAATATCATTGTGGATGTGGGATCCAATCCATTTCAAGACGACAACTTGATGATGATTGACGCGCTTGAAAATATCCGATCCTCTTTATCTCAAACTCGTCGTTCCATTGGTGATGCACCTCGACTGAAGCGGAGCAGTTCAGAAGGATCCTCTCCTGGTGCTGATTTGAGCCAAAGGTGCAGGGATTGGCGCTCGAAAGCCTATGTTCGTGCCGGGCTTGAAGTCCTCGCAGCACAACATCCTACTAATCACCACACTGAAGAAGGCACTCTTCTGAGACGGAACAATGCCATTAAATTCCCAGCCAATTCTATTCTCACGCCGTCTGCAGAACAAGGTCTCTTGAAATCCATTTGTGACATTGTAAAGCCTCCAAAGAAGCCTCTGAAGCTAAAGGTGTTTATGAGAAGAGCGCCTACACAAGAAGAATTCTTTAGAGGCTCACTTTCTCGAAACCCGATTTTGATATCATCATTGAAGACGAGTGCTTCATCTTCCACTTCTTCAGAAAATGATCCAACAGTCAAAGATTTGAGGCTGCAAATTGCTAATGATTTGCAGATGGCAGACAGCGCAGAACTTTTGGAGCTCCTGGTTGCAAATAAAATATTGGACATGAATTTGAAGCTACGTGTCATTGCCCAAACAACTTGGAGGACTCATGTTATGGAAAACACATCTGCCGTACACTCAGAATCGAGTTTCCGCCAGTTTATGTCTGGTTCAAGCTTCGGTGAAAGTGGACTTATGTCTAGAGCTCGTTTCGATGAAAATACTCCAATGTCGGCATTGCCTCCAATGGTTGTGACGTATCGATTGGCAGGAGTCGACGGTGAAGCGACTGAAGATAAGATCGAAGAAGGCGACTTGGTTGATCCTGATGCCCCTCCTGATACTAATGCCTCCACTGCTCAATACGAACTGAAAATGGAAAAGGAATTCGGAATAACGAGGTTGATAACGAAGGGTCGTGGAGTGAATATTCTATTGCGTTCTCTTGAAGGCCATCTCGGTCAAGTAATGAAAAGGATACGGCGTGATGACGTTGGTCGTAGAAGCATGATTGGCGTCAAGCAGATTGATAGGAAGAACCGTTCGCGTGCTTTATTCCTCAAAACTCCACCTTGTGCCGCTCTGATTTTGTTGCAGCACTGTGCTATGATTGCGGATAATAGAAAAAAGTTAGTCAATGCTCAAGCGCCGACAGTACTTTTACGGCTTCTCTTGGATGTGCTGAATTCGATAGATCAGACTCCGAAGAGAAAGAATACAACTCCAGCAAATTCGAACGATAATAATGGAGACGAAGAAGGAAATTTATCCAGCGAATGTCCCTCTCAAAGCGTGCAGACGATAGGTAATCATCCAACTGCGGACGCCCTTCAGGCCTTGATTGAAAATCTTTCAAGTGATATCTCCGCGGAATTATCGAAGAAACCAACATTGTCACGCGAAGATGCAGAAAATTCTGAGACGTCAGATAGTGAAGGAGAGGGACCATCAACCCTCCCAATGCTTCTTTCATCTTTACGTACGACGTCGTTGAGTCCACCACTTAGGAGAGTAATTGCCAAATTGCTACCTTTTCTGACATATGGTCAACTCTCTCAATCTAGAGCACTAGCTTCGCAGTTTGTTAGCCATATACAGGTTGAATACCTGGGCACCGACTCTTCCCTTTACGATGAAAGTGATACCGACAATAAAGCCATTCTCATGGAAACATTTGTAGATGCAGCAATTCATTTACCACCTGTTGCAGTTTGCGATACCTTGCGATCTGAGTTGATTCGGCAAGGGTTTGTTTCTCTCATTAAGAACCATATCCTGGCTAAAGTACCTTCAAACCCCCCACCTTGGACACCAGCATTGTTTAGCAAAGAAGAAAATCTCTCCTCTAGCGAAAAAGAGAGAATACGTGGACAATGGAAAGCTTATTTCAGTAGAAATGGACTTCAGACTGCCTTTCAAATTTTGATTGGTTTAAGCAAAGAGCACAATGAAACACAATCTTACCTTGCAGACGACCTATCTGTTGGAAAAGATACGGTGCTTGTCAACATTGCTCACTGGATCGAAAGTACATCTGATAAAGATGAAATCAGTACGAACGGTCTCGGTATCCTTGCAGAGACTCTATTAGATACCATGCTGTCTAAAAATATGCTTGTGAAAGAAAAAATAGATGTCTTACGGAAAAAGACTCGTGACAGGAAAAAAGAGCTTGCTCAGGAACGAAGGATGATAACCCTATCCAAAATGGGTGGGTTTGGTCTTTTACCTGGCGGAGGCGCTTCGACGACAACGGAAACTGCTTCCAAATCGAAAACCAAAGCACCTGGATCGAAGGAGAAGACAGGGTCCACTGCTAAAAGTGGAAGCATAGCAGCCAATAAGCCAGCGTGGATGCTAGAAATGGAGGCGATGGAAGATGAGAGTGGATTGGCATGCGCTGTATGCCAAGAAGGCAGGAGTTACCAACCATCTGAAATGCTGGGTATGTATGCGTTTCTGAAGAAAATCACCATTCCTTATAACAAAGGGGGAAGCAGAGGATCCACTGATGGAGCACTTATGATACTCTCTTTACCACTAAGGTTACCTGATTCATTACAAGGCTCTGAAGCAGATGACGAATGGTACCAACCGTCGATGGATCTTTCTACTACCCTCAAATCTACATCACACGGAGCATCTACGATAGCGGCAGCAGCCTCTTCTGTCATTGGGTCAAGGTCGTGTAACTTTATTACCACAGTTACTGCTGGCAATTCGATCCATTGCAGTTGTCATGCTCGAGCACGAACTGCAGATCGAAACCATCCCAAGGCACCAAAAAGTGAATGGGAAGGAGCGAGTCTTCGAAATTCAAGAGTATCGTGCAATGTTATCTTACCTCTCATGTCCAAGGAAAATTCAAAGGTCCCCGTCATGGACATGGAAAACGCCCTTGCGGATTATCAACAAGCAGTAGCGAACATGCTAGGGTCCAAGCCAAAATCAATGCTTTGGACAGTCCTCCAAGATATACGCCTGCTGATGTTGAGGATTTCCTATGGCGAAGCCCTGAATGCTGACTGTGGCGGCGGGTCTCTATCTTCAAATTCTATGCTCATATTTCACTCTTTATTTCTGGCAGATATGTTTGCTAAAGACGCAGAACACGATTTGCCTGTAACAGTGCGACATGCAAAAAGTTTGTCGACTGGTTATCTTGCTTCCTCCTCGATCCTAAGGTGCAGCGACCTTCTCGAGACTTCGAAAGTCAAACAACTGCGAAGAGCGTTTGCTGATGCTGGGCCTATGGCTGCTATTTGCTGTATCCTATTCCAAAACATTGTCAGCGACGAGGATGTTTCTTCCTCAGATGCAAGTATGCTTTCCAGTGAAAATGCACCGTCTGTCCCACCTCCAAAAAGACGATGGGAAATGCACAAAGATCATTTTTTAATGGGACTTTTGCAGTGTGCTGGTCGAAGGCATGCTCTTGGTATTGATGGAAGTGGTTGTGAGCAACCGAGCTCAATCCGTAGACATCGTTCAACCTCACTGTCCGAATGGAATGAAGAGCATACAAGTAGCAATCCACCCTCAAGACGTCCTGTCGGTAAACGAAGCGGTGTGACTGTTGAAGAATATTCGAAACCTTTGCGCCCAATGCTGCTACTATATGCTACCCTGGATCAACTGTCGAAGCTTTTTACGTTGCAAATGGACGACGAGAACATTGAAAAATGCTCTCAACAACTACTATCTACTATTGAATCTTGTCAAAAAGCGGAAAATATCAGATCCCTCATTACGCTTTGTAACATTTCTCTCGACGACACAACCATCATAGAAGCATTTGAAGCCGGCGCCGGCACTGTATAAAGATAAAACGATCTAAAATCATGGACAAACTTTTGCATTTTCCAATCTGTAGGCTAGTCACTCGTCCGTTCCTAAAGTCTTCGGGATATGGCGCCATCACTTCTCTGAGGAGTCGACGGTAACGAGCCTAAAAAAAGTGTCAACCCAATGGTCGACCTTGAGTAACCGTTTCATCCGGCATGTAAAACACTTGATATTATATAATTAGAAATACTATATATTTTTCTCATTCTGTAAAGGCGGAACACGTTTCGCAGCACGCTTTGTGAGCATAATCATACCCTCCCAATGCAGTGCCTCTCACCCTGCATAATTGTTTAAGACGCCCTCTATTTTTCTTCTTCAGCCATTTGCATTTACGAGAAAATATGTTTCCTGCGCCGCTAACTTTCAGAAAGAATCTGTTGAATTCATGTTCTTCGCAGGAAGAAGCGATTGATTGTATTGAGGCGTCTTCAAAGTAAACCCCTTCTGAGCAACTGGTATCTTCACTTCTATTGGTAAGGTAAATCCGAACCTTTGCATAATCAGTTTCCTCCCTTCGACGACCGCAATCCTGAACAACTAAATCATAACCACTATCGTTCCAGTTTGATTTGCGAAATGTTTCGTTTGAATTTATCCCAGCAAGGAATATGCTAGGTGAATGCTCATCTCGTTGGCTGACAATTGTAACCTCGTTTGTGTTGCTAGCAACATCTTCGTTGACGCCTTTCGCTCTATTGAATAGGAGAAAGAGGTCTGTTTCATTCTTGCCGACGACTCTCGTAAGCACTTGCTGGTTATCCTCTGTGACAAGACCGTTCAAAAAGTCATCGATTCCAACCAGCCTACCGTTCCACACCAATCCTAATGTTTTTGGTTCAACAGTGAGTTGACGGTCAGAATACCAATCGGAATACCATGATTTAGCAGCATTGAAACACATCCTGGTGTCCTTCCTCCAAGCGACCCCTCCGCCCCCCATTAAGCAACTGTTGTCACCATAAGTTGAATCAATTGTGCCAGAGTGATGAAACCCAAGATTGTGGCCAAATTCATGAATCGTGACTAATTGATACTCAATATTTGTATCTTTGTATACGCCAATCTGCTGACCAATGTAGGCAAATGCAGCAGCTCCGTCAAAATCCACTTCGGAAGGTAGAACCATGATAACGTTATCAAAATTTGCGATGGAGATGTTCCTATTGTATAATTCGCTCATCACAAAGTTTTGGACAGACTTCCATGCAACATCTTTCACATAATGAAGAATGGAAATCTCAATAACACCATCAGTGATATTTTCTCCTTCAGCTGGTGCAATATTTAATTTTCCTCCAGAGCAAGCAGTGAATCCTGATCTCATACTTGATTCATTGTCAAATATTACTTGAGATAGCTTTCTCGACGTGAATTCAGGACTGTACCCGTCTTTTGACGTTACTCTGACTACAAGTAATCTTTTAGTGCCTTCACTCGTATACAGTCTTCGTCGCCGTTTTCGCATTTGTGTTGCTACTATGCCCTCCATTGAGTCAATGATTCCATCGGTTGGGCAAGATTCCATGCCAAGTACAATACCCCTCTCGGAGGTAATTTCTTTGGGAAAATAACTGCTGAAGAAATATGCCTGCCCCGTTTCTTCTTGGACGCAACTTATTTGTGAATGTATTCGATTAGACGAATTTTGTCGTGCAATGCCTTCAACTTCTGTGACGGTACATTCGCAGTTTCCATTCGTAGCCTTGAATAAATAAAGCGATAAAAGAGATGACAAAATCAGTCTAGTGCGCATTTTGATATTGTAGACAAGTATGACTTGGTATTTAGAGTTTGGTGAGCAATAGAAAGTTAACTGACTGACACTGTCGTGGTAACTTTTGATGTGATGAGTGATGAGTGATGAGAGATGAGAGATATTAAAAATGAGAGTCTGCTTGTGACTTTGTGATGAAGGAAAAGGCTGATAACCGTTTTTTGGCGTATTTTGTGAGAGTAGTCACGGTTACTGGTATAATAGAAAGGGCTCGCAACCTGACACGCTGAAACATCACCGTGAAGGTTGTATGTGATCAGGACATCAGGACATCAGGACTGATGCTTCTCTTTTCTCTTTGTATGATACCAGATTGAAGATACCACCACCAGACAACAGTATTTTCGTGGTCTCTCTACTAGAGACCTAGCAAGCAGTAACACACACGAAAGATATACATCAAACAATCCATGCATGTACGATATTATCATTATAGGTGGTGGTCTTAGTGGCCTTTTAATTGCTAGGGAAGCTCGGTCAGCTGGGAAAAACTGGAAGCTCCTCGAAGCACGACCAATCCTGGGAGGTAGATTACAAAATGATACTGATGGCAATAAAATTGACCTGGGCGGTGCTTGGATATGGCCTCGGCATCAACCTTTCATGAAAAACTTGGTGGATTCTCTTGGTATCAATACATTTCTTCAGCCCGATGATTCGTCCTCTACTCGAATTGTTGGTGGTGCAGCAGAAATTGTCACAAAAATTGTAGAGGAACTTATTAATCCTGATGATTCTTCCTCATCTGGTGAGACAGAATCACGCATCGAAACGAGCTGCCCAGCAGTGTCATGCAAACGAAAAGAAGGAGAACTAATTGAAGTCCAGGTATCCTCCGGGAATGTTTTCAATGCAAAGATTGTGGTTCTAGCTGCTCCACCAAGAATCATTTCCCAACAAATAAATTTTGAGCCGCCTCTTTCCAATGCCAAATCCAAGGCGATGTCAAGGTCACAAACATGGATGGCCGGAGTTACCAAAGTTGCACTCATTTATCGGTCGCCGAGATTTTGGCCACTTCATGAATCAAACGGGGGATTTCGACCTGGCCCCAATAAACCTGCATTCCAAGTTTATGATGGGTCTCCCGAAGATGGATCTATTTCCGTATTGACGTTCTTTGCTTTGGCGTCACTGACCCAAAATAGTGACGATCAAACTCTTGCTCGACAATGCTGTGAACAATTTTGCAGTGAATTGTCACCAAGCACGCTAAGAACTAATCCTTCGATCGTTGAATGCTTCAAGGACTACGATACATGTCACGTCCAAAGATGGCCATATGAGAAGTACATTAGTGATGACAGAGATCCACAAGGAATAAACCCGCACCCTCAACCGGTTCCGGACCTAGCAAAGCCTGAATGGGATGGCCTGCTTTTGTTTGCAGGGACGGAAACTGATCAACAATCACCTGGTGTCATGGAAGGAGCTGTCGGTGCAGCTGGTCGTGTTTCAAAGGATTTGTTCAACAAATAACAAATGGGCCTAAAGCACAGTGATGCTAAAACGTTCTATGATGTCAAGAGACATGCAGTCTCATCTTACGCACACAGGAAGATAAACGTGCCGTAGGCAATTATTTCATGTTCCTAATAAATTATCAAATAATGTACAACAGATTCTTGCGAGATTTCACCAGGAGATCTTGTTACCCTTTGATGGAACTCAAGTTGAGAAAGTGTTCATGTTGCCGCCACCATCTCTATTTAAAAAAATATTGCTCGCGAGTCTTATTGTTGATGTACTGATTAGCTTTCTTTGGACATATTTTTTCCTTAGATTCCCTTAAACCCAAAGAAATCGTACAATGCCTCGATAGTAAGAAGCTGAAGCGTTGCTTGAGGTGCAAACCTCGCCCAAATAGGTACGAAACCTCTCCACAAAGAAGTCACTCCTCCTTCTTTCACGGTCTTCATCGCACAGTCCATAAATCCATCATAGATCTTCGCATCGGTGGGTTGGTTCATCAATTTGGTCCTGATCATATCCCTGCAATTTTTTTAAACAGACAAAAATGCGAGTGAGTAAAGAGAAGAATAAAAAAGGTTTTAAACGCCGTTGAAATGAGAACGTACGAGGGTGCCACGGTAATAGTCATGAAGAGCCCAGCAATAAAGGATGAAGCGAACACGGTTCTAGGATCCTTTCTAGTCCATCCAGCAGAATCTGCAACGTAGCCCTTTGCCATATCATAACATCCCATCTTGGTAGCATTAAGAATACACGCACGCATGATGTTGACTTGAAGACCGCGGTAGAATCCATTGACTCCCTGGCTCTGGTACATGTTTGTAACAAGAGCTCCAAGTGATTCAGAACCCCTGTTGGTCTGAGCAAGCGTCTTCATAACATCGAAAGGGTTGCCAAAAATGGATCCAACACCTCCAGTGATTGCACCTGCAACAAACTTGAGGTAAAATGGGCTGTCAGGTTCTCCAGCACCAATCGCATCTCTCACAGGGGCGTATGCACCTAGTTTGACGGACGTGTATGATAACTCTCTACCGTATCCAAATGGAATTCCTTTCCAGAACGATTTAATTCCTCCGGCTTGCATTACTTCTGCGACAGTGGGTCCAATTGCAGCACCTGAAACCTGCATTCTAGTCTTTACAAGCTCAATGGGATGCTATGGGAGATAAAAAATTAGTGTATTTCAATATTCAGTTGCCCTACGTTGCTGATTCTCTCACCGTGAAGTTGACTGCAAAGGCTGCAGCAGTTCCTCCCATCGCCATGGATTGGAATAGGCCGGGCTTAACAGCAGCAGAATCAGACATGTTCAATAGCGTTGTTAGAAGTCAATTGCTTGAAAGTGCTGAATTGGAAGAACGGACAACTTTTCTTGAAGAACAAAGGTTGTCGACGACGTACCCCCCCCCCCGCCGACGCACCAATCTTCCATCCGATTTTCGCTTTTCGCGCGCGCATAAAAGTCAGAGCCACTGGCCATTAAAATATGAGAGTTGAGTGCTCATTTTTCTATCATACTCATCATACCGGTACAGCCTTGGAAGAGTGAGTCATAGGAATATTTGTAAACCTACAGCAGTAAATAGACGAATCAATCCACACATATTCAAATATGCTTATTTTTATTTTTCCCAAGTAGATCTGTATTCTGATGTCTGATGTCGGTCGGTCGGTGTGGAAATCTGTAACCCCACGAAAAACCACGGATAGCAGATTTTGGAAATCTGTCAATTTGTTTGTTTGGCCCAACAACAACATTTCATTACGCATCAAATCGAGGATCCAAGACCAAGAAGCCATGATGAAATCTTTGCTTCGAATGATAAAAATGATTGAGTAAAGTACAGCTGTACTACTTGATAAACCTTGGGGCACAACGATAGTACGTGTAGGTCAAAAAACCTGATGTCGGTGAACTACCGGTAGTACCACCGTGAGAGGAGGGTCTTCGAAGAGCTCCTAACCATAGTATAAAGTATAAACGAATGAAAGTGCGGCTATTTTGAATTTGGAACACTTCAGAGCTCTCATGAAACGAATTCTTACTGAAAACCAATGTAAGAAATAGAGAAGATTTCCTTTATATAGGCATTTACAAAGGAATATTCTAACATTCCATACTCCCAACTCCCTGAAACTTCTTCTTGCTTTCTTCTGACTCCTCTTTTTTTTTCTCAGCCAAAAGTTTCTTTTTTTTGTTCTTTTGTTCAATCTTCAGCGAGTAGATAGTAGACAAGCTATCAATCAAATTTGCTATTTCTTGTCTGAGCCTTGCAATATCTCTCATATCGAAATCAAATTCTGGGCTTTTTGTGATCCACTTCGTTACTTGAGCCCTCCGTGTTGCAGCGTTGGTCCATTCAGAATGTTTCTGCTCGAATGATACATTGATGAGATGGAGCATACTGAATGCATACCTGCAGACGAAGACTCCGCAGTCCCAGCTATTGTCTTGGTAGGGCACTAACACGTGTAGGACAAAAATGAGGAGAGTGAGAAATAAGGCATTGGCATAGTTCAGACTTCTGAAATGTTATCTTACCTCTGGGGTCGACTACTGGAAATGTAGAATTGCTGAAAGGAGTATCGGTATTCATTTTCTTGAATTTGCCAAGCCTTTTGGCTTCAGCGTTCAACCACTTTCTAATTGTGTCCCAAATTTTCTTCTTCTTGTGTGCACGCAATGAATCCATGAATAATAAAAACGGGTGCTCGAGAACATCGTCGTCGTTTTCTACCAAGTTATCATTGGCGTTCTCCACCTTTCCAGGATTCACAATGACAAATAAAGACCAGTGTATATCTTTGTTCACTGGAATAAAAATGAACTTTTTCTCAAAAATGTCTATTCCTTTTTTCGCTGTCCACGACGACACTGCAGCGGCGCCTTCTTCTTCAAGCTTAGAGAAAAATTGAGTTGTGAAAACATGTACATTATTTGCAGCTTCTCCCATCCTTCTTGTTAGCCTAGTATGAATGCAATTCGTCAGAAGAAAGAAATAGTGCTGCTGTATAAAATATTCGATAACATAAAAAGTCACTCACCAGCTGATCCAAAAGTCGATCAGAGTGTCATTGAGAAATTCACAAGGAACCAAACGATCATAATCTTCTCCGTGTATGGTTACCGTGTGAACTTTTGCCATGGGATTTTCAGCTGGGTTTGACGCAGATGTTGGATTTCGAGCAAACATTGAATCCCTGTCGGCCGACAATTTGCCGCTGGCTTCAATCAAGTCCTTCGCCGCGGAATTCAATTCCGCCTCGTGGGCCTGAAATGGAAAGACGAGAACTGTGTCGTGTTCCTTGTACTTTGCCTTCTTACGCGTTTTAGCTTGAAAAGTGGTAATGTAACTATCCTTTTGTTCCTTATTTAGTCCACAACCTAAACAAAGGAATGCAGCGAGATGGTCATCCTTGCGCATTTCGTCAAGAATCACCTGTAGCGATGTTTTGTCTTTCGTTTCTATTACCACAAATCGCTTCTTTTTCTTGTCCTTTGATGCCCCTTCCTTGAGCGGATACTGATCGTCGGGAAGATACTTGTTCGGGTAGGAAGACAGCTTATTCCTAGCCGATGGCTTGATCCTCATGATGAGGTAGCAACATGGATTCGGTTCATTAGATAAAGATGTAGTGTGTGGGGTGTTGATTTCATTTTTGCCAGTAATACCTTCTTGGGCCTTGCCATTGACACTGTCAGTATCAGCCATATCTTCATCCGAGACTTTACCAACTGTAATAGCTTCGTCGATCCCCTTGTCACTCTCTTTGCCACCTGTAACGACTTCGTCGTCCCCAGTGTCATCGCCGCTGTCTTTGGTGGTCCTATCTTCATCAGAACTTTTACCAACAGATTTCATACCTTGTTCCTTACCAGAGCCTTCCAACGCGTTTTCTTCGTCACATTTTTTGTTTGGATCAGAAGCAACATGATCAGAGTGATTATTCACAGTATTCATAGCCGCCTTTTCATCGTCGTTCTTGGAAGAACAAGATGCCACCTCGTCCTGGGAAGAACAAGATGTCACCTCGTCCTTTGGTATGTAATAGTGAAGTTCTACAACTTCTTCATCTTTGATGAAGGATTTATGACACTTCTCTAACGAACCATCTGTGTATTCAAATCGTAAATATGGACTTGAAGCGCCAGGTTGATAATTTAGGAAACAAGAGTCTTGGAATATCTGTTTCCCGATGGCTATTCGTGTAGCTGGACAAACTCGCCTTGCTCCAAATGTTCTAGTACTTCTCATCGTATCATTTCCTGTTGGAGAGAAATTGGTTTTGAATTTGCCGCTATTTGATCCTGTGTTTCCATTCTGGTGTCCATCTAAATCCTCGTCTACACTGCCATCGTCTACTAATTCTTGGCCGAGGCCAATACTTTCTTCGTCACTACTCAATTCGATTACTTCATTTTCAGAAGATTTCTTCACTCGCAGTTGTTTTTGCCTTGGCGAAGATCGAGTCCTCCTCTTACCAGGAATTGCATTCCTGAATTTGTTACACGTTCTCTTTAGCAAACGTTTGCCTTTGTCGACAACTTTCGTCACAATTCCTCCACCATCGAAGTGATCTTCGTCAGAGTCATTAAAGTCGTCCAGATTTAACTTTTTCGATTTAGACCTGTGGGCCACCCGATTTCTAGGATTTGGGCTGCTAATGGTTCTGCCAGGTGCATTCATTTCATCATCACTGATTTGGTCATTCGTATCCCGGGTAACACTGCGTTTGTTCCGAGCATTGTGATCGTTGTTATTATTGACTTTGGAGAACAATAGCGAAGAATTCTTTTGTTGCCTTTTCATGTCTTTCTTTTGGTTCAGATTGTTGATAATGTCGTTGGCAAACTCTCCGCTGGCATCATTTGTATTGTTCTTTTGATTTGCGTTGTCCTCCTCGGAATCTTCGATCTCGATGGTCTTGATATTTTCAATGTGACGCCATTCCTCTTGGGAATCTGGCTCGTTTTGATATTCGTCCAAGTCCAATTCGCAGGCTTTGCTAGCAGACTTTGGAGGAGTATCATTTGGTGTTCCAAAGTTTTGTTGCCTCTTTGGACAAATTTGATCTCCTACCATGTCAAGAGAAGCAATAATACTCGATGAAAGCCTTTGTTTTTTCTTGCGATAACTCTGCACACTCGCTATCTTATCACGTTGACCGGATCCGCTTTGTCGCTTGGATTGAGCATATTCGGCCTCCTCAAGATATTCACCGTTGCTACGATTATCTCGCTTTCGACCAGCCATATATCCAGCACGCTTACCGGGCGGGGACCTTTTCTTTGGCCGGAGACGTTGATTCTTTGACGGTTGTGATAAAGCAGCGTCCGCTGTTGACGTTCCCAGAGATTTTCCTGGTACGATACTTATACCTCTTCCCTTTCCTTTGCGTGGCTTGGTCGCTTTCATATTCCCACCGTCGGGTGAACGTGTGTTTGCCAAGTCGGATATGCCTCCATGCGCGATTTTGCGATTACTCCAATTATCACTCATTGCTCAATTGCTTTCGTTGAATCGCCTGAATTTCTGGGTACGATGAGATGTAAAGGATTAATGCCCGAGAGCTTATTCTATATTCCAATTGAAGTAGCCACGACGCCCTGTTCCGTTGCAGTCTTTTGTCTCATTGCTTTGACTGGGCTTGCTTTTGCTTGTTTTTTGTGGTCCATTTTTGTACAGGCCTTTTTTTGGCGCGCGCAGAGAGTAACTGTAGCAGTAGTCGAAAAAAGACTGTAACGTATTGATAGACTACAAGGGTACAGTATCATATATCATATTATGAACAATGGTCTCACCTCAATGAGGCACAGACGTGCTACTGTTTATAAAGAATAACAACTTCCAGCAGATGGGGATAAGGGGAATCACTTGAAGATAAACCTTGTAACTTTTACTGGAAAAAAGCGAGTATGCGCGTGAAATGCATTTCATAAAGCGGTGGTGATTTCTTTGTATCAAGTTCAAATTGGGTTGAAATGCATATGCATATTCAGTATCAGAGAGGAACAACGATTCTAGGATGAAATGAGGGCAAGATCGTTTCTGGACCAGAAAAATAATGTTGCAATAATGTTCATAATTTTTATAAGTCTTCACGATTAAACGAAAGAACCTCCTGGATCTCAAATGGATCCATGGTACTTGTGGAAGTATTCGTAAAAGGAACATGCAAGTAACATTTAAAATATTTATTTCGTCAGTGAAAAAAGTTCATTTGACGATCCCCCCCATGGCACTCTTAATCCTCATATAAGATGTTCGCGTCGACTGTTAACTCAATGATAAGATTAGCACATATGATGATGATAATGATCAAGAATCAACTGACAAATGGAGGGACTTCATTCTAGAGATTGAACAAGAGGATGGAATCAAATTTGAGCTCTTCAAGGGAAATCATGTGCCAGAAATGCAATTGTGCCCCAAGAGCAATATGGGCGCTGCCATGTTTCTTCCCGAAATGGGCGATAAAGTATTATTGTTGGCTTATATCAAAGATCAGGATGGGAATCTCCTTGGTGCTGGTTGCTGGTAGTGTAGAGGATTTGGTTCCATTCCAGGATCAGTATGTGTTGCGATTCGGTGTTACTGGTCAGTGCAAGGACATTACCGCCCATGCCCTGTATGGATATAAAGGTGATGCAAGTGGATCTCACATGACAGGTGCGGCCGTCCTAAATTGAAAATACTAAAACAAGTATAATACTAATTGTAAATCCTTAGCTCGTTGCATTCCCTTCTTTCTACTTTGAATTCATGCATTCCAACGCAATAGGTGCATCGTCTCAAGAGTGTGGTGTGGATTTGCCTTTGTCTTGCAATGTGTGTTCCTCTCGGATGTCACCTCTTCCCCACCCTCACACACCAGGAAAGATGTGGGCAGCAATATGTGATTATGTTCAGAAGTTGATGAATCCCCTGGAGTTTGAGAAGAAAATGAGTGATTTTAAACCTGGTGGAGGAGCATGTGTGGGAGAATGTCGTTATTGCGCAGAGCACTGGGGTCATTCTCATCCTAGTGTGATGCCTTGTGACCTTTCCAATGATAAAGCATATACTTGGAACTATAAAGATGTCCCGCCACATGATTTTGTGATGGAACTGAAGCCAGCTCCTAGGTTTAACTTGAGTGCCTACGAAAAGAAAGAATGTTTTTATCCCACTGGGATAAATGTTGAAGAGCGTTTGACAGAACACCAGACTCTCTATGGGACAAAGGCACCAGAATCTTGGTGGGGTTGGAAGTTGTTTCGAATGAAGTATAAGTCATGATCACTATTATTTGTTATATATAAAATACCCCGTGTGCGTTAGCAATGTAGCGCTTTGGAGCGTTTGGTGGATTATCTAAGGGAATGAATCAAAGGAATGCTTTTCATGTAACTACTAGGAAGACTTTGCAAGTAACGAGGAGGGGGGGGGTTGAGACGAATTATGCGACGATACTGCAGATTTCGCAAATTGCCATGGTGACGAGACAGGGAGAAGCGTAGTAGACTCGAATGTTCAGACGTTAGGATGACACCGATCGAGTGGGAAGTTCCGAAAGACAAATGAGTGCTAAAGATGCGGAATACAGGAATTCAGTGAGAGGTTGCAAGCTGAGTGCCGATGTCCTAATCAAAGAATAGTTGCTGAATGCTGAGATTGCAGTAGGGGAATTGTTGTCGGTTATTTCAGAAGATAATCAATTGCCGATTTCGAGGTGAAAAACACGCTAAAGGGAAAGAGGATGAGCAATGAGCAGATCGACGCGGGGTGTCATTGGGTATAAGTACTACAGACTGGTACATTACAGTCATTTCTTCTGTGCTGTCGTCTGTGGCTAGTTTTCTTTTTTGGTTTTTCTGTCGTTGTTCAGCAAACGTGGAGTAGAATCGACTGTTTTCTTTTCGTGTTTTCTAAAATGCAATTCCATTCAATTCCTTCGATAGGAATTGACTTCTGCTGTAAATTCAACGATGCAGTTTTGCGGGATCAGAATTTTTGTACCGAATTAGGAATTGATTGAGCGTGACAGCACGATTGAAGAACCCAGAAGTTTAAGTAGTGGGGAGAGTTCAAAGAATATGTTCATAATACCAAGAAACACAAAAAGCGCATTAACGAAAACAGTAATTGCAGTTCAGAAGCCTTCAAACACAATAGCCTTCAAACAGAACATTCATACAAAAACTCTGCTGAAAACCATGCTTTTCTTCAAAGCTAGTACTGGCTTCATCCTACTAGCCGCCTGTATTCTAAGCGAAACGCATGCGGTAAGTCATGATATATCAAATGAGGATGAGTACCATTGATGGCAAATTGAACACAACGAGCAGGAATAAGCGTACATTATGAGAGGAAGGGGGTCTCTCAACTTCGATTCAAATATTGGGTAGTACACGTGTATTGAACCTTTGTTCCTGCCTTCTTATCAGCACGCTCATCTTTCATTTCTCTGCTCTATCCTTTCACGATCTCGTACAATAGCACCAGCAGCATCACTCTTCGCACGGCGAAGCAGAAGCGGACCCTATTTTGGCGAAGATGCTTCGTGTTGGCACGTCTCCTCGTCCTGTCAACAAGGATGAAGATGGCCCCATTCTCGCCATGGAACCTCGTTCTGAGCCTGAACAACGAAAATTAACAACCAAGCCAGGGTACGAGGTCAAAACAATCTGGGAAGGTGACTGGGGTGTATGGAAGGGCATGAAGGGACCATCTATCGGTGGTTATTATGCATGTGGAGCCAGCCTTAGGTTCGAAGCTTGGGTTGGTGATGGAGATGACACTGCAGCGAATGGTCTGAAGATGAACTTTTGCCACTTGAATAGCTGGTATACCCGACAGGAAATTTTGATTTATGATGGTGTATGGGGTGATTGGACGGATATGATGATGTGTCCTGAAGGCTATTACATTGACGGAGCTCAAGTCAGGTACGAAGATTCTGGTGAGGGAGACGGCACTGCCGCCAACGGACTGAAGATCCACTGCAGGAGTCAAGATGGCAATGAATCATGGGTTACTGTCCATGATGGGTTATGGGGAGATTGGAAACCTAGTGTCAAGAGCAACTCTAAGTTTGTTTCAGCAGCTGAAGTTAAATTTGAAGACCCAGTTGATGGAGATGATACAGCAACGAACGGATTGTTCTTTGAATACGAATATCCTTCTGACGGTATCACACAAGGCAAGGTGACGGGGCAGTGGAAATTGGTTGGTTCTGGACAGTCCCAATATAAAAAACAATGGACACGACATGGACCGATGGTGGAAGTACTACGGATGAGACTGCCCTTTCTGTGGGGGCGAGCATTTCGGGTGGATTCGAATTTGCTGGTGCCAGCGCTAGTGTAACAGTGACAGGATCATTCGCTCAAACTGCATCCGCAACAATGTCATCATCATTAGCTGTCAAAGAAGGTACTCTTATCACCGTTGACTGTGATGGTCTTCCTGGCAATTTCGAAGTTTTGTGGCAGTGGGTAATGTCTGCACCCGAGGATGCTTCTGGACCTGGTTTCGCAAGTACATCAAATAATTTTAGGTGCACTGATGGAGTGAGCAAAACTCCAAAGTGTCCCCTTGGATCTTGCGGCAATGATATTCAATGTCAGACATGTGTTCCTGGTAGCCCAAATTTTCAACAGGCTTTAGACCCCGATGAAGGCGAACCAACTGACACGAATGCTGGTGATGAAGGCGAACCAACTGATACGAGTGCTGGTTGGAAAGGAAATGGTATGAATCTGAGTGCCCCGCTTGTTTTTGTGTTGCTGATGACCCAAGTATTTTAGAGGCTTTAGACCTCTATCAAGGCGTGACTGGAGTTTGTGCTTCTGAGCAATCCTCTGCCGTTGCGATTTTAGCAATGGAATCCACGGCATCCACACTCCTTGCGTGAATCAAGATTGATAAGCAAGAAAACAAGAATTTGGCTCGCATCATGGAGTTTCAAAAGTATTATGGATCTATTAGCTTTGCAGCTTTGATTGCTTCGCTGTAAAAAGAGGAAGAATGAATGTTAGTGGAAACAGTGTGTGACGTCACACCATTTTTGAATTCGTTTCTGTCCTCCTTTCGATCGACGAAGAACGAAGATGAATGATGACGCTCATAGTTTTAATGACTGATAGCCACCAAACTCTCATTTTGAAAGAATGTGACTCACTCAATCTTTTTCCACCACAACAACATTGCCACCACATTGAAAAAATGCACCATCGCATCAAGATCGCATCAAATAATCAATCGAATTCAACACACTTAACGGCACAATGCACACACTAAACAATTAGAAAGAACTATTTAAAAATGAAGCCTGCTATCCTCACTACTCTCCTCACCTCCACTGCTGCCTTTGCTCCTTCGATCAAGAGTACCAGTAGTACTACTTCCTATCTACAGCCGTCAACGACCACCGATGCTTCGACAGAAGTCAGCACTGTCGTCGAAAGCCGACCCATGTGGGATCCATTTGGTCTCTATCCCACTGACTCACAAGAACGCACAAATGGGCGTATGGAAGCATTGGAACAAACCACTATTGATATCGACGAAACCTGTTCTAGACCCCTTGAATATCTATACCACAACCGAAACTAATGACAATGTTGCCATATCCGAATCTCTCCCCTTCCTTCCTCGGCCTGCCCTTTTGGATCAGACCATGGACGGTGACGTTGGCTTTGATCCTTTTAATTCCACGGGTGATGATGCCGCTAAGCTGTACACCATGAGAGAGGCCGAGGTCAAACATGGCCGAATTGCCATGTTAGCAGTGGTCGGCTGGCCTCTTTCAGAGCTCTTGGACAAACCCATAGCATTTATGTTTCATCTTCCGGCTGTATTGGGACATGGGGATAAGGTACCATCTCTAATGAATGGCGGACTAGACATAATTTCTCCTGTCTATTGTGATAAGGTGTAAACTAAGGTCTAAAGATAGAACAGGTGATGGCTGAGTAACAGCCGGTGTCTTGGGAGCAGGTGCTATTGGGACCTTTTCGAGAGTATCTAAAAGATTTCTCGACGGATCTTTCATGCACAGGATGCTCAGTTGGTAGAACTCGTGGTAGGTGCGAGGTCAGATGACTGTTAATCTGATAAGGTGTAAACTAAGGTCTAAAGACAGAACAGGTGATGGCTGAGTAACAGCCGGACGCAAGTCCTATTTAGTTTAGTTGTGTGTGTTAGTTCGTAGCATACCATTCACCCAAACGGTCAGTATGTCCTGTGACAACCATCCATTCGCTCTGTCAGTGAATGCAGGGACAACGGTTGGATAACCATTATATCAAGTATCACTACTTACCCAATATCCCACGATATTGTCATATTGGGCCACGGTGTTGGCATTCGCAGGTGGTTTGGAAGCGTGGGCCATGAGCATTGAGGCAAGGCCTCTTGCTGGTGATTATGGCTTCGATCTATTCGATTTCTACCCCAAGGATGACGCTGGGCAAGAAAGAATGCAATTGGTAGAAATCAAGAATGGGTGGTTGGCCATGATGGCCATTACAGGCTTCGCTTATCAAGAGTTGTTCACCAACAGTGGTGTCATTCATTCGATACCATTTTTCAGTAGAAGATGTGAACCGAACCAACAATGTTACACGCGTGTAGTTTTACTAAATTTTACTAAATAATCAATTCAAATATAGAATCGATTCAAAAGAAGTTGTATAGAAATACTATGTACTATCAGTACGTCTTATCTTCCACGTTAAGATTGCATCCGTAGTAACATTTCCAAACTGGCATGGATGCGTGAAAGAACAACCGAGGAGTGGGAAAGGGCATTGTGCGCAGACTTAAAGTGCCAGCGCAAGAAATTAAAGAGGATAAATGGACGTCCTTGAAAGAGATTAGCTTTGTGTGGCATTAGAGGGGAAGATACGTTTAGGTGGAGGATCTTCTTTCTTCTACCTTGACGACACGGCTTTCAGATATGTGTTGCGGCTGCAAACGCTCTATATGCATTCTAATGGTAGCAATTAGAGCTAAAGGTTTTGAGAATTCCCCATGAGGTACACGCGTCAGAAACCCATGAGTTTATCGAAAAGAATGAGTTCACTTCTGCTATCATCTCAACACAGCTACACCTCTGCCTACTCGGTGAGTACTAAATTTGTGGTAGTGTTAATTTCAGAGGTGCATAAGGATAGATGACTTCAAACCATTCAACGAAGATGTTTGTCGACACAGTCAAGGAGCTTGAAAGTGATTCTGCCCAAAAATGTTCAGAAGAGCACCAGCACAACCATGGCCAGCTTGAACATTTTTTGATTTTGTGTTACAAAGGTAACGCTCATCAAGGACTATACCTCGTTCCTTCTTGCGAACCAGGGCCAATGTTTCATTATGTTTCATTGACACCAACAAGTGAGCCAGTACAGCTACAGGTTGCTACCCAAATTACTAAAAGGCTATTTCGTGAACCTAATGCTTCCATTGTCATATCCACCGGCAATATACCATCTGTCAATTTGTGTCAAGGTCCCCACGAATACCCTATCGTAGCAAGATACTTCTTTTGACCCTGGGTTTGGCGGAGAACAAAGAATGGCTACAAATTACCGAAGTATCTTTGAATAAAGATTGACCTCGCAAGTATTCCCTGCTGGTCTACTGTCTTGTTCCACGATTATATATATCGGTGTGGTTGTGAAGATGGAACAACAAGAGCGTATTCATACACATAGTGCAGTTAGAGGTGAGAGATGAGAGCGGTGGTATGCGTTATGAGTTGGATGTTGGATCAGGATTGGATTTTGGACGGCGAGAAATTGACGCAAGCCTCATTTCCCGTCCTTCTCGTAATTCCAAATCATTTCCTTTCAAATACACACTGTGGGCTCCAAAAAATTCTTAAAAGATGAGAGGAACTCTCGAAAGGCCGAGAGCCGATGTCACAAGACTTGAGAGTCTTTGAGTCCCACTTGATCACTGACATCCTGATACACTCGCGGACCATATTATGTATGGAAAAGGAAACACACGAGAGTGGAAGTTATAAATGGTTTGTCGATACGAGGATCTTCGTGCCAAGCTCCCATTAACGCCAATCTATATTGCCTCAAAAGATGTGCCGAAAGTGGTCCATCTTTAGGGTTTTGGAGACCGCAACATGGACCACCTTCGGCACAAGATCCATAACCTCAATAAATAAAATCTTGAATAAAGGACCTTCTATGAACACTCTAACCGACACTAAGCCTCGTAACCTTGGAATAACTCCTAATTATAACCGAATAAAAAACCAAGTGTCACTCTTTCTGAAGACACCATCAGTTGAGTTGGGAAAGATATAGGCATCATTACGTACCACTAACTGAGGCGCTATATCAGATAGTTCTTACAAGTAGATGGTTGCTGAGTTAGATTGGTTTGCTATTAGTTGTTCTTATCATTCACTATCTGAATCTGCGCTATCTGAATCTTCTCCTACGAGCTCATTAGCCCATAGATCTGTCAATGTTGTGTAAATTAGATGCCCAGTTTTTATAGAAACACGGATTCCTGCACTATCCCATAAATCTTTAGCTTGATCGCTATGATAGATCTC
>Ga0115005_10000791_pt1 | contig 24631 bp, 19 predicted proteins | sample ArcOceMetagenome_FD_87163 | JGI IMG/M metagenome (GOLD analysis project Ga0115005, IMG submission 87163) | Marine eukaryotic phytoplankton communities from Arctic Ocean - Arctic Ocean - Greenland ARC118M Metagenome | ecosystem: Environmental > Aquatic > Marine > Oceanic | place: Arctic Ocean...
CGAAGCAAAGAAAGGAATAGAAAAAGTTGTGGCAGCACTAAGAAAGGACAAGCAGGCAAATGAAGAGCTCGGGAAATTGACAAAAGTTCAGAATATCTTGGGATTTGGAAGTCCAAGAGCTGGGATTGTAGCCGTTCGATTTAATGCATCATTTCAAAAGGGAGGAAAGGGCATGTCGAGTGTTCCGTTACCTTTTGGATTGGGTCAGTCCGATAAGAGTGAAGGTCGGGGCACGATGGTCGGGCAGGTAAAAGCTTCGCTTGATCAAGCGAATGGCAAGTTGGTGGAATGTTCTGTTTTTCGAGACTTGGGCTATGGCAGAGCTTTCAACCTGAAATGCAAGTAATACGCATTCTATATAAATAGCATAATGGCATGTTGTGTGAAGGAAAGTGCTGATTGATTTCAACAAAAGCTTGGCATGGTGAATCCCGATTTCCATTTGCACTAAAAAGTATCGACACGAAGAAATGCGAAATACTGTTCACTGCATTCAGTATTTGTGTATGGTATTGATTATAAATTGAAAATGACAATGTTCTTCAACAGTATGTACCTGGTGCTACAATTATAAATTGTTATCAACAACATAGAAAAGAAAGTTTGATCCCCAAACCTTCCAAAGCATAAAATCTCTCCATATTTCAAGTTGGTGGCGGGAAGCTTCGGATGCAATTCCTTTTTTCACGACGGTAGATGTCAGATTTACCGCGGTAGCTAGTAGCTGATCGAAGAAAAGTAACAAATCAGCACTATTTGTCTGTATCTATCTCCACCCAGAGATATAACCATTTCATTTCTTAGTTGAATCGAACCATAATGGCTTCCCAAACCAATGAAGATGAATCCGGCCTCGTCGATGATGTGAGCGATATTGACGATGAGCAAAAAAGTCCACCAAGTCCAACTATTCCTTTGACAATCGGTTACGATCTATCACCGTTTGAACCAGGTGAAGCGAACCTCGTCATGAAGGCAGAAACGAGCGAAGTGGAAACTCTCTCTTTGAGTGGCATTGATCATGGCAAAGATTCTAGTGATGATACGAAGAATCGAGAGGTTGAAAGTCTTTTGCAAAGTGAAGGCTCTCTTCAGGAACAGCTAGCACGTATTGAAATGTATAATACACGTCTTTTAGATTCAGAATCAGAAGATGATGACGAGGATGAAGACAGTTTACAACAGCAAAATATTGACTTGCTTGAAAGAAAGGAAGAGAAACGTAATGATAGTAGTGCCTATGCTGGACTTTGCGATGAACAGGAAGATGATGAATCTAGTTCTGATGTTGTTGGTTCCATCAATGGATTTGCTCCTTTAGTCGCAACTATGCAGTTCAGTGAAGAGTTTACGTGCCATCAAAATATTTCAAAAGGCGCACCTGATGCGGAAACGAGTGATGAACCTCACACAGAAATCAATGAGAAGGATAAAAATGACATTGTTGATGCCACACCCGACACGAGGGGGAATGCATATGCCGAATCTGTACCATTGTTAAAGCCACCACCTCTAGAAAAAATGCAAGCATTTTTGCAGTCAAAAGTATTGATTGATGCATCGAAAAAAGAATCCATAGGTCATGAAACTGGAAATCTATTCGAAGCAAACTTTGTGACCAATGATGACAATCAGGAAGGCGATTGCCCTCCAAGTACAATAAACCACCATAACGACCAAGCTCCTGGTTTGACAGCCTTTGGATTATTTGACACCATTGGCAGCGCGTTCATTCCGGCGGGATCTTTTAGCAACGAAGTTGTTCAATTGCACGAAAACGACACAGATGTTGACAAAGAAGATCTCATCCCATTTTCACCATTCAGCGTTGGCGATTAGCGTCACTATCTACAAGGATTCGAATTGAACTCTGATTTGTACAAATATTATAAGTCATCTTTACAATAGTTAGTTTTTGAATGACTTCAAGTTAAGCTTCTTTTTGACAGGGGCAGCACGATTTGCATACCCAGACATGTCAGCGCGAACTGCAGATTCCAGAGTCGCGCGGACGTTGGCGTCTACTGTAGCCATGCATTGTTTGAACGCAGCTGGTGAAGATCTCAGTACGTGAACAAAGAATTGTGCACACATCCGACCAAGGGCTGGGTCAGATGCAGAGTTTGAGCTGGGTTCGTTGGGGAGTCCATTGTAGGTGACTATGCCGACGAGCACGCCAAAAATGACATTTAAAAATGATGCTTCTTTTACACCGTCCACACTTGGTGGACTTGACAAGTGCTGGAATGTGAACATTACAATTTTCATGGAGGTCGCACATGTCACTGTTCTACTGTTTCCTTGCAGTTGATGAGTTCCATACAGGTGAAATAGCTCAAGGACATGTGGCCCCACACTTCGGAAAATAGTAGGTACTAGATTTGGACAGTCTTTCATCATGTCTGCAATACTGGTAAGTGCGCCAACATGACTGGATTCGTTTGAATGATCGGACAGTGCATCTTTAATGTAAGGCATGCTATTGGCGACGCCGGTTAGATCATTATTGATGCAGAGCTTCCAGGTATCCCAATTGCCGTTCCTTGCAAACTGGAGAGCGCAAAGTAAGCGATCGTCATCAGAGACTAATTCCGTAGAAATACAGTGCTTGATTAGATCGTGAAAGGAGCTCCTGGCATCAACGTCGTCACAGAAGCTTGCTAATACAATATTCTCCAGAGCATAGTGCAATAAAGGCTTCACGACATGCCCATTTAGATCAGATCCCTCAAGCAAAAAACGAGAAGATTTCAAAAGAGAAATTAGCACCTTGCTATTGGAGGTGTGACCTGTGAAGATTTCGGGATCGATTCCTTCTGTCTCCAACAACGGCGTAAGAAGCCGCTGCAATAGAAATTTTCTACCGACTTGATCCGCCTTCTCGGACTTGCAGATGACTTCGACGAAAGAACAAGCCTGAGATATTGCCTCAACAGGAAACATAACTTCTGTGTCTACCTTCATTTCAATCTTTTCTTCGGCTTCGCCGTCATCGGTACTTAAGCCGGTGAATTTCATTACACTGAAAATGCATTGAAGGACTTGTTTAATTTCTTCAGTCGGTAAGAGATCTGAAGAACATTCTAAAGTGCTTCGCAGAACAAGCAGGCACGGTGCCACAATATCGAAACGCGTAGCTTCAGAAACGCTTGAACATTCTGCAATATCAAAGAGCTCATAAAATTCAACAAGGATTACATCGACGAGCTTGCCTGTCCACGACATGAGGTCTGCATATTTCCCACTGGTTTCACTTTCGTTTTGAAGCAATTTGAGTATGAGAATCAAAGCAAAACAAGCCATAGAAGCGCATGACTTTGCCATGGCGTCTTTCGTGGCGATATCTACATCTTGAATATGTAGAAAGGTGAGACCAGATTTCATTTCATAAAGGGGTGCTTCTGATCCTTCCAAGTTCACAATCCTGGATATTTCCTTTAGTCTGCAAGCATCAATGGCAAGCGCTGCGCTATTAATTGCCACAACATCTTCCAAACTGTCAAGGTCATTTTTAATGGCTTCGAAATGTGTCGATTGTAAAAGTCCCATCTCGCCTGCTATGTACAGTTCTGCAATTGTCCACAGGGACCCAATTCGTGGAAGGAGGACGGATGTTCTATTGTCGATGAAGGATGTTGGCTTGACGTGTAGTCCATGTAGATCAGCATCGCCATCCATAGGATAAGGTGAAAATGCAAGGATATTTCCTGACGGAAGCACGGTCTTCAGGAGCCTTTTCAGAGCGTGGAGATCTGTAATCAGTCCTTCTTTAGCAAGCACCTGAAAACATTCGCATCCTGAAAGATAAAGCTCTCGAGCTCCTTCCATATCAATAGAATCTTCTGCATCTTCAATATCATAGCTCAAGGCGTGCTTCACAGACGGCACGATTTGAGACACGAAATCGTCAAGTAAGTTATTATTTTTGTCAGCAGGGTCGGGGATGCCAGCGAACGTCCTTATCAATGATTGCAACATCCTAAGGCCTTGTTTTTGGTATGCAGGCAATTCGCTTTCATCACTCGTGGCAACACATATCGCACATGAAGTGGTCACAAAAGACCCGGCGTGGTGAATAATTTGATGTAGAGCTACTTGAGTGGACTCTGAGTTTCTATCGCGAAGGATGTTTTCGAGTGAATGAAGAACAATAGTGCTGAGCTTCGCCACTTCGCACCGCAATTGCCACCTACAAGGCCCGGTCTTTTGGAAAATATCGTGGATTACTTTTGGAGTATCCGAATCGTCATAGTCTCCATTGAAGATTGCTCGAAATATGAGCAACCAACGCACGACGCAATCCATTGACAAATTCTCAATATCACAAAGTATCACAAACTCGATTGTTTTTCTAAGTTCAAGCGTTAGAGATTTCGTATCCTCGTTTTCTGCCTGGAGTGGAGAAGCGATACCTCGAAATAAAGGCGAGGAGAGATAATACCTCGAACCCATAGAACTTTGAAGAAGACCAAGTAGATCACTAATAACAGTAGTCGCAGTCATGGTCGTTGCACTGGGGTCTTTCACTAAAGTACTCATTGTTGTGACCACTTTCCTCAGACAAGTGGTCGATCCTCGACAATTCGATACAATGCCTTCTGTTTTGCTCTTAATATTGACGATGCGTTGAGCATCCAAAATACCATTTGTCAACGCAAGTACCGATGATTGGACATTGCCAGAGCCTGTCACGCTTACGTACTGCGATGACAACAGCTTACTGTGAGCTGAAAGACAGTCGAAGAATATCAGACTTTCCAGCACAACCGAAACGTGAAACTTCGACTTTTTCAACATCAAATCAACCATGCTTGAAAATCGGCTTGCTGCGCTTCCATCCTCGCGGTGTAGCAAAGCCAGTCGAGGTAAAAGGTATGTCATTAATTTGATGAGGACGGAAAGTAAAGCTGGTTCAAATGATGCCCTTTCATTCTGCAATAGAGCGTCGGAATGCATGAGATACATATCTAATTTGATCTTCCAAAAACCGGTCAGATGTACTTACCTCAAGACTTCTGATATCACCTTCGGTGTCATTAGTTGTCCACGCAGCGAAGAAGTTGCTTTCGACAACTTCTACCGCTTTAGCCAGGATCTGTTTGCGTTCTTCAACGGATACTGATTCGCATTCAATAATCTTTGAATACGAAAGGAGTAGGCAAAATGAGTGCAACGCATAAGTGCGGCTAATATGCGAATCGTCTTCTGCTTCCTGAGCCGCAATGTAAGGCAACAAGCGAGTCATCATAATCATTGTTGGTATTGTTCCTCCGACCTTCGTCCCATCGATTGATTTCAATGCGATCTCGGTAGATCCGGCGTCTTCTTTCTTAGCCTGAGAGGGGAAAGATCTTTGTATACAAGCAAACGCGAGAAGGCAGCCTGCACTTGAAGAAGTCGGTGTTGGCATTTGTGGCTTCTGTTGTGCGTTGATATCAGAAACCTCTATCACCATTAGCCGCTCCAGCGCTATCAAAATAGAGCTTTGTAATTTATTTGTCCCGTTTGCACTATTCAGCGAAGACAAAAGTCCAAGGCCTTCAGCAGCGGCTCGACGAGCGTGATTCTCGGGTATTGGGAGAATAGTGACAAGGGTTTTTGCAGCAAGAGACATCCACCCTGGTACCTCATCGTTAGGAGCACTTCTCCTTATTTCTGGCGGCGGCAGGGCCTTCAGACACGACAACAATGTTGCTGCCACATTTCTAGCGCACACCTTTGCACCGTTGCTTCCTAATTTTGATTCCAAAAGTTCATTCAACATGTTTACCGCGCCAGCCTGCTGATGACCATCGAGAGAACCAAAAGTTGCAGCAAAAATATGAATTGCAGAATTTGTTAGCCTTTCTTTTGATGACCTTGAGGGTGCTGGAGGAACTGACCAGGTGCCAACTTCGTGCAGTGGTGTGGGTAAAGAGGTTTTGCCGTTTGCATTTCGTCTGTTACTAAGTTTTACACCCGCTGCGAGGTGCAATACCGCTTCTCTTTCTGATAATCTAATACACGTTGAATTCAGAATTATAACATTTTCTTCCACCGAGGCATTGCCACTTTGACCCCAGCTGTCGGCGCGTGTAGATGCTCTGCTTCTTAAAATGTTATCTTCGGATGAGAGCAACTCACTGAGAGTGGTACAGGAGGAATCCTTTTTTGTTTCGACTTGTATCTGCCGGGATGCAAAGGAGAATACGCTACTTGAAATCGTCGGGAAAGAACCGGGAGGTAGCCATGCAAAGGCCTCTATTATTGCCGCTTTGGCACTATCGAGTCTTGTTGATGTAAAAGTTCTCGTGTCTCCTCCTTCCATTTGGCTGTATCCTAGAATAATTGGGAAAAGCTTCTCCAGAATTTGTGTGGTTCGTTTCAGGGCATCAGGCACACTAAGCAGCATCTCTGAACTGTTCTGAAGAAAAACAAGGATTGAAGTGATGAAGGGTTCCAAACAGCTCACGCTCTGGCTTTGTTCAAGCTTATTTCTCTCTTCGTCGATAAGAGTTGCAGATCTAGACCAAATTCCAAAGACTTTTTGCAGGTGAGGAACTGTTGCTTTTGGTCCCATTATCAGCGCTCCGGAAATAATATGAAAGCCCGCACGGACACAGGTGACCAACGCTCCAGGATTGTTTTTCATCAAATTTGCATTTCCTTGGGTCGAAATGAGATTATCTGCCACGGCAATAATAATGTCCAACAGTTCAGCTGGGAGTCCTCCTGGCAATTGAGGCATGATATGTAGAATCATTGACAAGACAAGCGCATTTCCGTGAATAGCATACTGGTGATGCAGGGATACTCCAATGGTGCTGCTGACTGAAACACGATTGTCGTCCTTCTCTTGTGCCTGACGTCGGCGATTTCTTCGAGTCTGAGACCTCGGAGAAATCGTAGCTTTAGCTGGTGATGTACCGCTCGTTGCTCCAAGCGCAAGCACCTCATCCTGGTTCACCTGTATTTCGCCAACCATTGTCATGATATATTTCCTCCCTGCGCTTGGGAATGCTATTGCTACAGCCTGAAAGGCAACAGCAGCTTCGTGACGCACTCCATGATCCGAGTCTGAAAGACAGTATTGCATTGCAGGAAGCAATTCTTCAAGACACGAAGCACTAGCTTCGCCTAGAGCTGTTACTAGATGCGAAATTTCTACCATAGCAACTTGCAATTGGTGACGATTAAATTCGGGAACCCCGCTTTTACTTTTCGGTTTCGATAAAGTAGCCAACTCTCTAAGGATCGTCTGCTGCATTGTTTCTGACATCATTTCAGAGAGACCTCTTCGAAGTACACGGGCAGTTGCTAGACGGGCAAGACTAGCATCAGTTGGTAATTTCTGAGACGAATCTGTAATACCTCCGCTCATATTTCTCAAAAAACCACCGACCCCAGAAGGCTTGGCGATTGGTTTCTTCCGCTTGGGAGAAGAAGTAGCATCTGTGAATATGGAGTCATCCAGCTCGCTCAAAGATGGTTGAATCATCATTGAATCTCCGATATCCTCTTTTTCTTCAGTGGGGCTGCAGACCATCTCCATGATAGTCTTCAGAGCCACGCTGGGATCTAAGCATTCCCTTTCAACTGAAGATCCAATACCACCCGTTTCAAGCTGTAACTTACAGAGCTCGATAATTGAAAGACTGATTCCAACCTGCGCATGTCTTCCACCCATGGAATGTGACCCCCCTAGCTTGTACGCCCCTTCGCCGCCTACTTTAGTAAACTGCTGCACCAAAAACATCATGGCAGCCTTGAGTGTGAAGCATGACTGGCTTCCGATTGTCCCTACTGCTCTTCTTGCTTCTTGGAACGCTTTAAGTTTGGCAGTGAAATCATTTTTATTTCCTGCACCAGAGCTGTCCACGTTAGATTCAGCTTGAGTCTTTTCACTCACGGAATGATATTCTACACCTGCGCAAATGCATCTTGCCAATGCCTCACTCCAAGCCACGGAAACTCCAACACTTTCATCATCCAAATTCCTCAAACAAATAGCCATGACTTCGTCGAGATATTGCAGATCATTGTACTCCCTCTTGGAAGACCTACCATAAGGCTCCTCTACAATCAGCATGGATGCCAGAACCGACGCAAACTCAGCAGCAGCATGTCTCACCTCGGGATACTTGTCATCTGAGGCTTTTTTCAACAACCTCGAACATTCCGCTAAAACCTTATCCTCTACTCGATTACTTTCGCTAATAAATATTTTTTGAGGAGAAGTATTATTCCTCATCACAATCGGAGAAGGGGCATCCCTCCACGCCATCATTGCACTCAACGCACACCTCACTGAATGAAGTCTATGTACTACATCCGTCGCACCAGAACTTTTTAACCCATTATGGCACAAAGTAATAACTTCTGGTAATAATGGACGAATGTACTTTGCACCCAAGATCTCATCATCAAAAATACACGCCATGACATCCAATGCTGCCACCCTCGCTCCTCCTGCACTCTTTGCAGACCGAGGATTCCCCGATGCAGATTGGAAATACGGAGCGAGTAAGACATGTGGGTTGGTGCTTGGTAGAGCATGAGGTGGGGAGAGCCGGTGTGCAAGGGCAAGACATTTGACCCATTGATGCCGAATCGCCTGAGAGCAGAGTGGCGGTATGATTCGCACCGGTGGCACTTGTAGATTTTTGGAGCGAGGTGATGGAGGTGCATTCATATTACTGTTGTTGCTTTTGGAACTATTAGATGCCTGTGCTCTGGATTGTTTTTTGGGTGTAGATGCACTTCCTGCAATGTTTTGAAGCGGGTTGAGAGAAGGGATGGTGTTACTGCTGCTGTGCAGTAAAATAGGCGTTAGAGCCAGCGAAGGTGAAATTTGAAACAATTTATGAAGTAGGGGAATGATGGAAGGAGCAGCCTCAAGAGTTGCAGTCTTGTCCTTATCGAGGTGACTCTGAAGAAGGTTCGTGAGAGATGATAGTCTGACATAAAGTTCACTGCAAGGCACTGGTTTCACATTGCTGAAACTAGAATGCAATCCAGTAGGTGGAGCATACGTGCGGTAAACGTGAACATCATTGATTCTGGTAATGGAAGCTCCAAGTAGTGCTACATTAATGCAAGAGTGAAAGAACAAAGTCAGATACGCTCTTCATTTTCAGATCATTGTTTGTTGTTTTTGGGGCAATTTGCTAGCGAGCCAGTTTGTACAACTGCACTTCGCAATTGAGACGACATAAAAATCACATTCTTTACTCAGGATGACACTATATACAATGACAATACTGTTCTTCATTACAAGCTTACCTGCAGCTTCTTCAACGCTAGTGGGCGCAGGCATCCATTTCGACGGAGCGTGAATAGGAGATGATGTAGGAGGCGATTTTTCCTTTTGAGGCGTAATCATTGCTTGCGCTTTCTATGATACTTATTCCCTTTGCTCAACTCGTTGGCTAGCTGGTTGTACTGCAACGAATTCGGCTGACGACGCAAAAGTGAGAATGCCAAACGGAAGACCTACTAATTGCGGTGCAATTGGTATTTGGTATGATGATATGGATGCTGGATGCATGGATCTTTGGATGTTGGCTTTTGGTTTCGTTTTTTGTGTTTTGTGTTTCACCGCCTTCATTCTGTTATGATACAGGTTAGGAGCGAGCGTTATTCAAAACAGCCCACCTCCGATAGAGCCAGATCAGTAAGGGGGATAAATTAAACAACTTGGACTTTTGTCCGACTAAACAAAACACAAGCTTGCAAGCACAGTTCACACACAAACCACAAGCCACCACAAGTAAACTAAAACGGAAGTAAAAAAGAAGACATAAGCATCTCGCATGATACCGGTACAGACTTTACAGAAGATCAAAAAATAAACCGTTCTATCATCTGCAATACACTCTCAGAAGGATCAGCAGAGAAGTTGTTGAAGACTGAAACAGAACGAAGGACTTTAGACTTCAAATTGGATGCCTCTGGAAACCTCTCACTCCACCAGAATCCGTCCGTTGCATGCAAGTAAAGTATGCTGCGATTGTGAATATCTTTCTAACAAGATATCAATACATCAAGCTAAAGAATCATGGCAAGCCTCTTAAAACAAGTAACTTCACAACCAGTCGCAACGCTGTCGCGTAAAAATGATGAGAATGCTAGAGCAGAAAATACTCTTGCTGGGACAAAGTTGGACAGTAAGCTATATTTTGCATCTGGAAGCAAGAACAATGTCCATTCAATGAAACACAATTTTCATCATATCTTGGATTCAACTTCGTGGTTAGAGCAGGACTTCATCACGACATTCCTCCGTCAGCATGCAGATACGTCCATTCTTCGATCCATCAGTCTCACTTCTTCTTCGAGTGTATTCATGGATCCATTGTCACTGGCTTCGTCCTCCTTTCAGCAGATCGACAACGGGAATGGAGCTATCGCGAAGAATGACGATGTTAGTATACAAATGGAACTATCGGCAATGACGACTCAAATTGCAACGGATATGTTGGCATTATCCATTAGGACTAATCTACCGTTCAAACTTATTCAACGAGAATACATGCGTTATCAACGCAGAAAACGGATGCAGCCTACATTCAACTCCATGCAAAACTACAAAGTATTGACCCGTCAATTGAAGATTCTGAATGGTTTCAAGCCACCGACCATTGAGAGAGGATCTTGTCTTACTGGGCGAGCAAATGGACTGCCAAATTATAATTCCACTTGTTTTTTCAATTCGTCAATTCAAGCTCTGGCCAGTGCAACGCCTTTTGTCAGATTTTTAGAAAGAATTGTGGTGCTAGAGGATGCTCAAGATAGGATCCGTGGGGGTCGAAGACGATCACATACGCACATGACCGGAGGCGCCATTTCAGGGATCTTTGGAAAGAAACAGCCTCTGAGTCGACTGCTACTCCATGTGTTACAATACGTCAATACACAAGATGGACATATGCCACGGAGCGAGGTGCATAAGACGATTCGACTGATATTGGATCGTGTGGCATCTGAAAAAGAGCAGTTCAAGAGTTATAGGCATCATTATTCAAAGGAACAGCAGGATGCGCAGGAACTTTTGCAAGCATTGATTGCAATTATCGTGGAGGAATCACACTTGGAAGAAGACTATGCGCAAGAGGGGGAGAATGATACTGATGAGTCGGGTGAAGATGTTAACTGTGATCGTAATCCCGGAGATTCCTCCTTGTTTACACTAGAGGACTTGTACGACGAATCATCAACACCACTGTCAATGATGCACCTTTCTAGACCAACAAATGTTCCAGTGAAATCTGCCGAAGTGAATCTTGCGGGTCGTCAGATAGAAGAATTGCAATCAAAACATGATCGTCAAGATAGGGAACAAGAGGAAAAGAAGCAAGAAGCTAGTGAAGTGGAAGGGGGCATAAGAACAGGGGAGGATGATATTGCACAACACGAAGCTGTACAGACCGATGTTGATCATTACGTATCAGAAGCAAAAAAATCAACCCTATCTCCAAGTATGCAAATGATGGTTAAAAACTTATCGACCAAGATGCCATCACCATTAAGTGGGTGTTTTGGGTCGAAGTTGCAATGCTGCGAGTGTCGACACGTGAAACCAATCCACGATTCGTCCTTCCTTGAAATTCCTGTTATCCCGACTATGATTTCGAAACCACTGCGTGCAGATCCTATGCAACCGTGTTATTTGGAGGAATGCCTGAACGAATTCTCAGAAGTTGAACGTATTGAGGGAGTCAATTGTCGTGCGTGCTCTATTAAAGCGGAATTAGAGGATCTGGATGAAGAAATGTCTCTGCTGGAAGATGCCATGAGCAGTCTATCGGAGAAAGGCTCTGACGAAAAAGGAATTTCTGCATTGAAGTATGAGTGGAATGTGATGAAAATTCGTTACGATTTTCTAAAAAAAATTGATCCGGATGAGGAAATGAACGATGCCGATGAAGAAGAGGCAAGTTCATGTGACTTTGACAAGCAAAATTTTACGATTCCAAAACCAGTAAAGGTTGATCACGAAAAAAAACTTCTTGTCACCGGGTTTCCTCCAATTTTGTGCCTACATGTGAAACGACTGCATTACAACGCCAACCATCAGATGATTAAATGCAACCAGCACATTGAATTTCCAGAATATCTGGATATGAGCAAATTACATGCTGATTGTGACGAGTATACATCGCAGATGAATACTATTTCTAAAGACACACTTTCACAGAAATTAGAGCATAAACGCATCATCTACAGGCTCATTAGCGTCATTGAACACCGTGGTAATGCGTTCTCTGGACATTACGTTACATATCGTCGAATTGTTGACCAGACGTTGCAACAACCACTCTCTGGAGCCCCTATTACTTGGGTCTACATATCAGATGAAACTACTTACCAAATCAGTTGGGAAGATGTTCGACAATGCAATGCATATATGCTTATCTATGAAGCAATATAATAAGACTATAATAGTTACATCCAACCTCCGTCATTCGTGGTCTTGAATCCACTGGTGATACCACGCTTCCACCCTATCTACATTCTGATCCATTTCTTCAATAGTATTATTACTCAATTCTTGCACAATTTCTGGTTCATAACTTTCCTTAGCTTCATCGGAGACTACCCTCATAATCTCACATTGCATATTCTCATTTCTTTTCTTTTCGCTATATCCTCGCTCGGTCAATCTATCATACAATACCTCGGTATCAGCTCTCAGAACAATAACCAAGTCAAACCATCTTTCCGGGAACAACTCGCAAGCGTGATAATCAGCAACTACGCCCCCAGAGATATGGTCCGTATCAAAATCAACCTCAAGGATATCGAGCAACTTTTCTTCATCAAGCACATGAGTGTCGAGAGCTGCGTCGTATTCAAGATGACACTTTTTTTCCTTAATGATATTTCCTATATTCACGTGGTGCATATCTAGCTTTTCTGCTATAAGCGACGCAGTGGAAGTTTTTCCACATCCTGGTGTGCCCGTAACTAGAATATTGGGGCGTTTGCGCTCGCTGGGTGAAGACATTTGCTTGCAACTGATCGGTTTGTATACTAGTTGATGTTTGATCCTTCAAAGAGATGTGTAACTTTATTAATATGGTATTCTCGTAGTCGTACAGTAGACGAAAGTTTTGAATGGTGGTGGATGATGGATAAGACTGGAAATTGAAAATGGCCTAGCCTAACTTCAAAAAAATGTACACGAAAGAACGAAGACACATTTTCAATTTTATTTTAATTGTGAGGAAATGTGCGTTTTATTTCGGAATGTGAATGGATGCAAAGTAACATGGTGCATCATTTCGTAAGAATGAAGATGCCGATAAATACCGCTATCTCTACCAGCACCAGAATTCCCACCAGGCGCATGCTAGTGAAAAGCTGGTTGGCCAAAACGCTGATTTCTGGGACTTGTTTTCGAAAAAATTGAGATATTCTTCATCTCCGTGATGTCTGATACTCAACCCACCTATTAAAAAACGAATTTGAGTGGGTGTATGCCATTGCAAGGGTGTGGAATATTACCAACTGTTATAACTCACGTTTCCAGGAGTTCGGCGGCGTTTCGTATTCTCCTCCTTGATCTTGGTTGTAGAACAGTTCTGAACTTTCCCTCCAAATTTGGAACAAGTGCCCTGAATGTCTGAACCCCCGAACCGTAATCCTAGGAACAATATCTGCTCTGAACACAAAGCGGAAAACTGATAGATTGTCTAAGCTGCCAGAATGCTGTGACCAGGTCTTAAAGTTTTGGTTCCCAATCTTCGGCTCCCCAAAGGTAATGACCCTCACCTTCATGTCACTATTCTTTGCAGCTAAAGAAGTACCAAACACATGCGCGCATGCTCCCCCCTATGAGCAACAGAAGGTGAGCAAATATGATCTCAACGAGAAAAGAAACATAAGGGGATATCTACCAGGTACTGACCATTGAGTGCCCTGCGATATAAACCATATTAAGATTCAATTCTTTCAAACGACTTTCAAAAGCATCTCCCAAACCATTGCCGATGGCGCAATTCCAGAAACCTCTGTGTACTTTAGCATTTGAGGGGGCAACGGCTCCGAACGGTACTTTTGAGGTGGATAAGTTCAACTGCCAGTCGTTTAAATTATCAGACTCGGTGGATCGAAATACAACGGCTGCGTACCTGTTGATTTCAGAGATCACAATCATTGCCTGCGTATCGGTCGACGGGTAGTCAACGTAAGTATCAAGGGCATGGTTTGCGGGGAGCTCATTCGCAATAATAGTAGAGTCGTCAGCACCTCCTCCTCCTGCTGTGACTGCCACAGCAAGTTTCATCAAATTTGAACATACAAGTCTAGGAGCGAGTTGATCTTTAAATGGAGTATCAAGCTTTCTGGTCCTTGAGAACAAGGGCATCTTGTATTCACCATCTTCGCGATGCAGGGTTTGGTTGCGTAAGGTGACAGCGCAGCAGGAGAGTATAAGAAGAAGGAAGGAAATTGTGGCAAATCGTTGCATTTTCTGGCTGTTTGCAAACATACTAGTATCAGATTTGTGACGAGATAATTGTTCAGTCTTTCAAAGTTCGGCGTGTGTTCGTTCCGAAAGTGAACATTCTGCTCGTAGGAGTTTGGAGGAGGTGCGCAAACAAAGAGAGTGAGTAAGAATCCTATCTTATTGACATTGACATTGGCATGAAAGAATATATCACTTAAAATCTAATAACCACGGATGACAAGAAGGAATGTAAATTGCAGAGCTTCTTGCCGGGATCATTTGGGGTCATGGGACTGGTGGGTCCCTATTTCTTTCCCTTTCTTTTCCTTTCTCGGTGCTGAGAGTCTGACGTAAGAATAACACACACAAACAGTACAATATATCAAGAATGCTGCGAGAAAGCTGTGTTTAACCAACAGATAGAACTTCGAAACCGTACTTTTTGGTGGGATCAGACACATTATGTGGAAGAAATCGCTTAAAATGGAATGTGGAGAAAGTTGTGTTTAAATAGACGTTAAACTAACAGGCTATACTAGTATGCTAAGATGTGATCCCAACTTGGGATCTGGGAACAGAATCGGATTGGTTGGGATCGAAATGGGGATTAGGGAACATAATAAAATCGGCTGGGATCAGAATGGGATCATGGGAACAAAATCAAAAGATCGATCCCGGCAAGCTCTGGTAAATTCTTAAAATTGTAAATTGAAATGACATGGAGACATTTTTATTGAGGTTTTTAGTAGGAAAACATGATACCGGTACGACGCACCGACGCACCGACGCACCAACCAAATTGCAAGCGCACCAACAAAACCCCCAACCAACTGGGATCCGTTCATGGCTCAATGCTCAGTGGTGTAAGTACCGGTACCGGTACTACATACCGTAAGTGTATGATACGCGCGTGTACAACAGTAGTAGCGTATCAAGAGTGTATGATACCCGTTTACAGTCTACAGTTACCGGTGCTTGACATCAATACCCCCTTAGACACATTGCGTCAGAATCCACTTCGCAATTCAAGCCAAAGAAGAAACTATCAAAATGTCAAACGAAGATATATCCACAGAGCAACAATCCAAAGTCACCAAAACCTCCAAAATGGGTAGAGCTGCTCGTCGTCGTAAGGCAAAGACAAAATCCATCGACCTAGCACTGCAAGCTCTTCTGCGTGGGGACATCATCCAGGATGATGATGCGTCCCTGCATCTACCCACTGATCGCAGTCAACCATTGCCAGGAGTAATACAGAGGCGTAAAGAGAATCAGGTGGAATTTGATAAGGATGAAAAATTGCTAGTTTCCCAATTGGGATACATGCCCGGGAATGCTGTTGGGGTCGTAGGTAGAACCAGACATTTGGATCAGTTGTACCCTTGCCTCTATAAGGTTCTTCAAAAGCTAGCTCGGAAAAGAAGTGAGAATGATGAGGGTCTTACTGATACTGATTTCGGATCTGCTCCTACAGCTCTCAAGCTGTATCCATTAGCAATTAGAAATGTTCATAAAGGTGGTAAATCAGGTCGCAAATTTAAGTCCAGGAAAAGAGGGCACGATGAAATGAGCCTAGGTGGGTGTGAGACAAAAGGAGATGAAAGCAATGGTAACTGCACTACTAATAGTGTGATTGAGCCATTTCCTACAATGTACTGGTTGACACATCCCATTTTGAAAACGCTCATTTCGCAATTAGAACTTGGATCTACAGATAACGTAATTCAAATGCAAGAAAAAATATCTTCGCTTCCGGAATATCTTTCTGCTATGAAAGATGCACATACATCCTATGGAAAACACCGATGGGAACTACTGACTGAGGAGGATAAGGCAGACGTAGCCCGAAGAAAGTGGACAGAAGCTGTGGGGGAAGTGAGAGGCGTGGCAGGAATACGTAAATTTGATACTGTCAAGTGTTTGCACACGCATTCAGCCCATTATTTGGCATACTTGGGGAGCAAAGTCGGCAACGCACCTGACCAAGAATGTAAGGAAATGGAGGAGAACTTGGTTGGAAAATGGGTTTTGGAAGCAGTTGAAAAGATTGTGAGTGCATTAAATGACGATGAAAGCAAGGAAGAGGAGAATTTAGACCAAACTAAGAAATGAGCAACATACAGTATGCGCGTAGTAAAAAGTCAAAACAACAACAGTATATCATACAGTAAAACACCATGATTCGTAACGAGATCTGAGTAATGTAATGCACTAGTTCGAGATTTACCCATTTATTTACCCCAACAACTCCTACAGTATCTTACCAATCGGGTATTCAAAACAGCACTTAGCATAACTGTACAGCATTAGTACTACGAGTACTGGGCACTACATACAACATGGACATGGTCCTGGAAACAGGTCCTAACCACTTTTTCTGGAAGATAGTCCATAACAGCCACTTTAGACCTTTTCTTTTACTTGAATAGCCTGTACATACGGTAAAGGGACGTTGTTGAAGAAGGAGGAGGCAACAACAGGCGAGCAGGCGAGGAGGCGAATGCGAAATGCGACAGGCGACAGGCAACAACAACGAACAGGCGAACAGGCAACAGGGAACACGCAAGCGCAAACTGTATTGTAAATTGTAAACATTGAACATATTATCTTCAACGAATGACGAAAACAAGTTCAAAGTTCAGTCTTCGATAAATTTCAGCAACCAACTTCTATCAAAGACGCTACCGTTATATCTGACAGCACAGAACCTTCCAACAACATGAATGACGACAACACCAAAGAAGTGGTGAATGATGTGTCCTCTTCCAAGCAAACAAGCACTAACCCTGCTGAATCTTCAAGCGCTAAGGCCGAACCCGTCCAACATTGCAATGAGGCGGTGAATATTGACGCCACAAACGACTCTCTCTCAAAATCTGTGGAGACTATTGAAACACTGAAGAGGAAGAATCCAGAAATCGCATCTGAAAATAAAGCTACAAACGCATCCTCTGAATTCCCCGCCGTATCTTCTCCCATCAATCTTCCTCTAGAAAACAAGCGGCAGCGAATTGATCCAACTCAGTCGTATAACACGCCAGAAGAAAACTTGTCCTCATTTAATGCCATTGAATCCTTGTTATCAGTGCCAATACCCTATATTTGCCATAAAACCTCCTCGCAAAATAAAAACGCACACCTTCTCTCAAGAATGGAGGCCTCGCTTCTCTTACAAATCACAACACTGGCATACGAACTTGACACATTGCTTCAAATGAGTATCGAAGCTGTTGAAATTTCCCATGCTTGTAAACTATTTTCAAATAATATTGACGAGAGTCGGAATGTTTTCCTTAGACCGCTGCACTGTCTTTTGCATACACATGGTCGCGTTATTCCGCAACAGGTAGTACAACATGTTCAGAATCATTTAGAGGGGATATTGGGGCATTTCCCTGTGGTTATTCAGTCATTGAGACAATGTGCCGAACAGAATTGGTCCGTGAGTAATGCTCTATTGGGAATGAGCGTCGACGGGTTAGGTGTAGGAATGTTGGGGAAGGAAAAGGGTCTCTTGGCAGAATTGGAAGAAGAAGTTTGTAAGAGAATGGAAGGTCTAATGGACGTGTGCAATCAAAATGGATTGATGATTGAGAACTCGTTTGACGAGGAGTCTATGGAATGTTTTTGTGAAAGATTGTTTGGAAAGAAAGTGAACAACAACGGAGATGAGGATGAAGAAAGTAGTGGCCAAGATCTATCATTGCCAATACAAATCCGAACTGAGTCCATTCGTGATGCTGCGTCTGCCTTGGGGTTGCTTGCAGCCGGTGGAGCATCGGATTTTGATGTTGTAGTGTAGTTAATGAAGTGTAGTTCATGACAGAACTCCACTTATAAATTTGTCAGTTATATCTGTAGTCTGTAACAATGAATAAATGTTGCATAAGTTTGTTGTCACTGCAGTAGTACAATGTAGCGACTTCGCCCCCGGTTGTGTGCCTCTCTTCTCAAGCAATCATTTTTCGGAAGTTCAAAGTGTAGGAGTGGGTGTCGGCATCATTTTCGATCAGATTTTCCAATCTGTCAACCCGTGTTTTCGCGCAAAACCCAGCAAAACCATTCGTTATTCTCCTCCACTCAAATTTCTCAAGCTGGACAACCCAACAAACTCAAAAGTACTTCTTGTAACAAGTACTCTTCCAATCTATTTGCATCACATCAAAATCTCACCCACGGCACCCATCCTCAATACCAAAGGCGATAAACATCCATCATGCAGCACGATGAAATGATATGGACGGTTATAAATAACCAATTCTGTTCTTACAAAACTTCTCTATCCAGGTCACAACCCAGAAAAGAGTTTTGCAAGCACCCCTACTCCATCACGGGACTATGCAATCGGTCACATTGCCCTCTCGCAAACTCTCTATATGCAACAATTAGAGAAGAGAATGGCAGGGTCAGTCTTTTCATGAAGACGGTGGAGAGAGCGCACAGTCCAAAGAACTTATGGGAGCGTATTGATTTGAGCAGGAATTACAGTAAGGCTCTGGCGCAGGTTGAGGAACATCTGCAATATTTCCCCAAGGCTATGCAGCACAGGAACAAGCAGAGGCTCACTAAGATTCATCAATATTTGATCAGAATGAGAAAGCTCAAGTTGAGAGAATTGAGAGGTGAAAAAGCGAAACGTGTGGGTATCAACAAAAATATTGAGCAGAGAGAAGGGAGGAGGGAGAAGAAGGCGTTGGTGGCTGCAAAGATTGAGAATAACATCGAAAAAGAGCTATTGGAGCGTTTGGCAAAGGGAACCTATGGAGATATCTACAATTTCCCCGAAGCTCCTTATCAGAAGGCTCTCGAGGAGATTGCTGAGTCTGAATCCGAGGATGAGATGGAAGAAGACAGCGAGAGCGAGGAGGAAGGTATGGTTGAATATGTTGAAGATTTCGATGATGAGGAGAGTCTCGAAGAAGATATGGAAGATATTGAATACGCAAGTAGTGGAGAAGAAGGTGAATCTAGTGAGGAAGACGATTCTGAAGAGGAAGAGTCCAGCGAGGAAGACGATTCTGACGATGTCAGTGAGAGTGATGGCGATGACTCTGAACAGTCAGATGATGATGAACCCAAGCCTCCAGTCCAGAAGAAGAAGCCCACAAAGAAGAAGTCAAAGAAACGTCTTGGCACGAGGGTCGAAATCGAGTACGAGGAGGAGGAGGAAGATCAACCGATGCAAGAGTCCCATGTGGCAGGCAGTGCATGGTAACATGCCAAATATCAGTAAATACCTTTATAGTCAGTCAGCTATCAACGCGCGTATGTACTTTATTATTGTCTTATAAAAAAGAAAGACCAAACACAATACAGTCCAGCTTTTCAAAAAAGCACACCATCGTGGAAATAAATACAGCATATTTTGAGCAAGTAAAATGCATTTTCTTCATTGAAAAGTAGATTATTGTTATTATATGAAAACGAAAAAGGTTCTCGTTCCGATGTTCCTATATAGCTGCACATCACTCTACAAACTGAAACCATGACATTGTTAAAATTCTTGCCTACATTCATAAAGAAAATTGTTCCTCTCCACCTTGTGCCTTTCTGTCAATTCACTTCAGCTACCAGCTACCGGTACAGTATGGTAATACCAAAGTATGGTATATAGTGTGACGTACCAGTAAAGCAACCTATGATTGATTGTATTGAATAAAAATATCCGTAAAGAAAATCGTACTGGCCACAGGAATACTAACCGCCACCAAATTCTTCCCCATACCCCTCCACATAAACTTCCACCCCATTTCACTCCTCAATTTCGCAACTGTATCCAGCAGACTGAAATTAGTCTTGAACATTTCATTTCTCACCACATCACATGGATTCGTCAATACCGCTCCAGCAACCCCCGCCGTAGCAGATTTACAAGCCGAACGAATCAATGTATCAGTATTCGCCGTGCTTGACTGTGGATCAATCTGTGGAAGTATACCATCCATATAATCCTTGACAATAATCGCTGTACAATATTTGGGCACAGTTTTCAATATCCCAGCAGATGTCCCATGCCATAATCCCGAAACACCATATTGTGTATAAATAAATCGAATAGATTCTCGTATATTCTTCATATTGGATTCAGGATTTTGCAGTGTAATACTCGCCCTTACAACGGGCTGATTGATACACTGTACGAAAACACTCGTTATGAGCGGTGGAGTAAGCGTGACAACAGAAGAAGGCAGAGTTGGGAATGCTTCCTCCATCATATCTTTTCCAATGTCAGATCCCCAGAAGATGGCAGCTCGGGCCCATGTCATTCCAGCAATGGTGGCTACCATTCCCTTATAGGGTGGGGCAAATGCGTGAATGTAGGATCGAAATGATACGGGAATGCTTTCGACAAAGGGTTTCATGGTGAGGGGTATATTGAAGTTAGCGGCAGTGATTCGGAATCCTGATTGTCCAATGGCGGAAGCCCTCCACAGTGGATAATTGATCATTGCCGAGAGGGAACTGGCGCAGAGGTAGGAGTATGGATGATCCTTGGCTTGTGATCCTCCTCCCATGTTTGTTCAATGATTTATGATATTATTGCTGGGTATAAGTGCTAGTGGTGGGTTTAATGGGCCAATGAATTAGGATAATGGCTTTGTTTGATGAAAGAGTGAATGTGAAGGTGAATGCAATGCAATGAAATATGTAAGATGTAAGATGTACCCTTCACATGTTTAGTTTTCCATTTTTCTCGCCAAAAATGTTGATGGTTCGTAGTTCGTACCGTTAACCTGCCGTTATGCGGCAAGCAACCGGCAAGATTCAGTTTTTGAAGAGCAGCCGGGAGCGAGCCAGCTTCTTCAAGAAGTTCAGGAGGCGAGGAGCGCGAAGGACATCTTTGTCATTCGGCATGGCAATGCACGGCAAGGAAAAGCAACGACTTTAATGCAGTGCCTTTTGCATCTTGAGACAAAAACTACTAGATCCAACACGGAAGTTCAGTCAGTCCATCTTAATCAATCAAGACTTGACTCAACCTTAATCTCAAACTCAACCTCAACCTCAACATCAACACCAGCTAGCTACAGTTAAAGCTACAGTTTCATATTAACAACCTTTCTTTTCAGATACATTATAATCGCACCAAATCCAAATTAAAATGGACCGCAACACATTAGCCCGGGCAACAGAACAGTCCTCCGCTCCCACACCCGGCTACCTCTACAACGACATTGCAAAACAAGCCGCATCCTCCCCCTCCATATCCGCCGAAATTCTATCATACCTCGTTCGCCGCCTTGCCAAAAACAATGCGCAGGTCAAGTTTAAAGTCCTCAAAACTATCTCCATGGTCTGTGAGAATGCTAACTCCAGGGGCATGTTCAAGAGGACAGTCGCGCAGGACACCCAAGCCATTAAAGAAATCAAAGATAGTTTGAATTATAGGGGAAGGCCTGATGCCATTCATGGAGATGAGCTTTATGAGAGAGTCAGGAATCAAGCGAAGGAAACGCTGGATGCTATCTATAGTGATGAACCTAGTAGTGCTAGTGCTAGCAATCATATGAATATGTCATTGGGATCAGGAGGCTATGGAGGAGCACCACCGGCAAGTGGAGGCTATGGAAATTCAAATACTTACCCTTCCAGCGGAGGCTATTCTGGATCAGCATCGTCAGCGTCAGCTGGGCCAAAGAAGATGGAAGGAATCGGTAACCCCATGTTTAAAGATCCAAGATCTGAGGCTGCGCAGGGAATGGCATTGGGAGATATGACTATTGGTGATGTTGCCGCTGCTGCTGTTCAGGGATTCAAGGGGATTGTCAAAGACCCGCTTGCTAGGCATATGCCTGGTGCTTCGGCGGGAGTTGTTGCTCATCGGCCTGGAAGTATGGGAGGAGGATATGGTGGCGGTGGCAGTAGTGGGGTAAGTTTATCGTACTGTACTGTAGTGCAGTGTCTTTTTCTATAGTTTTGTTATCTTTGCATTGCAGAACGATTCTCATTTAGGACTGTCTTTTTTGGTGATTTTCAGTGGAATAGTGCTCCTCCGGGCCAGGCGCAACTTGCATCTACATCGAATGGGCAATGGACAATGGCATCAAATCGAGGACCAAATGCAATCTCTTCCGAAACGTATAGATCAGGGGGCAATAATGTCTCATCGGGTATAGGTGGTTCATGGGGCGCTTCTTCCGCATCTGTATCCAATGCACCATCTGTTGCAGCACAGGCGCGAATCGCAGCGAATGGACCACCCCTGAATCATACTCCAGTCGTTCACATTTCGGGACATCCTGGTGCAGCAAATACAGGCGGAACATTTGAAAAGAATCTGATTATGGAATTATGTCCTCCCGGAGGGATGAAGCCTGAACCGCCAGCTGATAAATTGGCAAGTTTTTGTCAGTCACTTGCTGATTTGAATTCTGATTTGATTTGCCCTGCTTTGTTGGATATGTTGGAAGATGGGCAACCATGGGTCATTCGTGCAAAAGTTCTGTGTGTCATGGAAAAGTGTGTTTTAGTCGGAGAGGAAATGGCCAAGACTTCTGGAAATAATGTGTATGCTGACTTTTTTCACATGTGCCATGAGGAAATTACACCTCTGGCAAACCATACCAGGGCTGCAGTGAGAGATCCAGCTAAACGTGTATGTAAGATGTTGGGGTTGGATTTACCAGCATTTGCCACTGCTGCCCCTACTGCCACTGTACCAAAGGCTGCTGTCGTTGCACCAATGAAAGTGCAGCAGCCGGTGGAAGCTCCAAATTTATTGGACTTTGATGAACCAGCACCTTTGCCTTCTAATGCTCTTCCTCCAGTCCCAGTCGATGTGCCCCCACCGCCACCTGCCCAGGCATCCAGTAGTTTGTTTGGTGGAATGACTGTGAAAGCATCGGCTTCTATAGAAACAGCGCCTGAAGTTTACAATGCTGTTGACAATGATATTGATGTGTTTGGCACAACCAAGGAATCTCATATTGCAATTACTGAGGCAAAGGACACTTCTGCCAGTTTGTTTGATGATATGGTCTTGAAATCTTCAGATAATGGAAAAGAAAACGTTGAGGTAAGTTCAAAACTGCAATATGGAAGAATGAATGATCAATAATTCCTGATAATTGAATTCATCGTTAACTGATTTTGATATTCTCCTCGAAGAATCAAAAGGTGGCATCTGCACCGGTTCCAGCTGCTTCATCGGCATTTAGCTTTATGAATACAAGCTGTGAGGTTCCTAAGTCCAATGAATCCCCTAATTCCCTGGAGAAACATAAACCTTCGTTTGATCCTCTCTTGAGTCTAGGGACTTCAACTATGCCTTCACAACATCAAAAACCAATGACGATGACACCCCAGATGGCCATGGTGATGCAACAGCAACAACAGCAAATTATGATGATGCAAGCTCAGATGCAACAAATGCAGATGACTAATGGAGGACAGAAAAGGTTTTCGATGCAGCAAAGACAAGGATCAAGCGGTGCTGTTGTTGGAAACCGAAGCGTTATGGGCGCCATGGGTGGACATGGAGTAGCAACCAGTTTTGCCTTCATGGAAGATCCGACTGAGGCAAAGAAAGAAGCGTCAAATAAGAAGTTTGACTTTGTCCAAGATGCCATGAAAAGTGCCAAATAAGTTTCAATACGATTTAACTTTCTAATGACATCAAAGTGTTGCAACATGATATTTGATTTTCGGATTATATTTACATATGTTTATAATGATAACTTGATGTCGAGATCCTTGACATTCTTATTCGGGTCCTCCTCCACCACATGCGCAGCACGCCTGATTCGCTGTAACTCCAAAGTTAGGCCAGTCGTGACCAAAATTTTCGCAGTTTGTTCCTAGAGCATACCAGTCACAGTTGTACGCAGGTCCATCAGTGTCGTGCCAGGTTTCAGGCACATTCACACAAATTGGGCCCGAGCCCTGGGCAAACTGTCTCTCATCTGATGTAGAAGAAATCGAAGGTAGGCCAGTCGTTTGACTTGAAGGTGTAATAGATATTATGATACTGGGGGGTGCCGTTTGCACAAGTGTACCCGTAGAGGGAGCAGCAGCAGAAGCGCTTACGGTCGCCATCTGCCCCCCTCCGCATCCACAACATGCTTGGTTCGCGGTAGCATCAAAGTTTCGATAACTGTTACCATATAATGTACATCGATCTTCTTGAGCATACCAGTTGCAATTGTACGGAGGGCCGTCGGTATCATGCCAACCGTCAGGGAAGTCACTGCAAACTTCTATGAG
>Ga0115005_10000792_pt1 | contig 24626 bp, 16 predicted proteins | sample ArcOceMetagenome_FD_87163 | JGI IMG/M metagenome (GOLD analysis project Ga0115005, IMG submission 87163) | Marine eukaryotic phytoplankton communities from Arctic Ocean - Arctic Ocean - Greenland ARC118M Metagenome | ecosystem: Environmental > Aquatic > Marine > Oceanic | place: Arctic Ocean...
GCTTCAAAACCAGCTCGCGCAGCAGAAGGACACAGAATTGCAACAAGCTGCCGATAATGCCGCTGCCGAGATTGAACGCATTCGCACTGAAGCTGATGAGAGAGTCAACGATGCCATCAAGAAGAGTGAGGAGAACGCATCTGCATCGGAGAGCGATAACCTAGCTGCAGCTCAGGAAGAATATCAAACCAAGCTGTCGAAGTTACAGACATCTCATCAAGAGGAGCTAGCGAAGTCCATGGCTGATACATCATCACTATCTACATCTTTAGAGAAGGTGAAACATTCTTTTAACACTAAGTTCCAAGAGGTGAATGCTGAGCACGAAGACATTATTGCAGAAATTAAAAGCAAACTTCTAGAAGAAAGAACTGAAGCTTTGGAATCTTTGCGCTCTGATCTCATGTCTTTGAGGGAAAAAGAACTTGCAAGTTTTGAGGGGGAAATTAGCAAAATGGAAAGTGATGCTATGGAAGAGAAGAACACACTTAGATCAGATTTGGAAGCTGCACACAAGAAGGAATTAGCTGGTGTTGAGACTGACTTTAATTCGAAGATCAACGAGTTACAAGAGACCACGCGTGACAACATATCTAAGGAACACGAGCAATTTCAGGCAGAGTACGAGAAGATGGAAACAGAGCTCAAGGCTTCAATTGGTAACATGAAGAATACAATAGACGAAGCGAATCAACGCGAAGTACAACTTGAAAAGGGTCTTGAGGCCGAACGGAGTGAAATGCAGAATTTGAAATTAAGTTTGGAGGCTGCTACATCTTCTGCGCAAGAAGGAGACATCGAGAATCAAAAGAAGATGGGAGAAATTATCAACAAACAGAAATTAATCTTTGAAGAACATTTAAAGTTTCACCAGGAGCGTCATGAAAAAGAGACCTCGTTGATCAAAGAGCGCGAGATTGCGTTGGAAAGAGAAGTAGCCGAAAGATGCCTAGTGGTTGAAGCTGCTGAAGAAAAAAATAGAGAATTGTCCTTGTCTATCGAAGCTCATGTTCAATCTTTACAGTCTGAAAAGGATGCCTACACCCAAATCTCCGAGAAACATGACCAGCTCATACGTACTGCTGAGGAGAACGATGCGCGCATCAAATCTCTCGAAGAGACTATTTCTATTATGGACGATGAATACGCAGCAAAATCGGATGCTATCAGGGAAGAGAACCAAGTATTGACCAAAGAAAAGGCTGATCTTAATGATGCATTAAATACTGCAAGAGATGAAATAAACACCACCAAAGAAGAAACTTCTACTGAGCTAGAAAAAGTCAGGAGCTCAGGTGAAGAAGGATCCTCGAGAATATCAGATCTAGAAGCATCTCTCGCTTCAAAATGCTCTGAAATTGAGAGATTGACAGATGCGGTGAAAGGCAAAGAGGAAGCTAGTTTGAATTTGACAAACACTCTGGAAGACCTTGAAAGTGAAAAAGGATCAGCAATTGAGGAAATTGAACGGTTGCGAGTTGAATTATCTTCTACCCAAGAAACACTTATGCAATTGCATCAATCCTCTGCCTTCAACGCCTCATCCCTTCAAGAAGCTTCACTAGAAAAAGATGTCTTAAATAAGAGACTCCAAAACTTGATTGATGAAAAGGCTGCATTAATTGAAACACATCAGAAGGTGATTGATGAAATCAAGTCATCGAAAGATTCCTTCGAAGCAGAAAGCGGATCTTTGGTAGCAGAAATTAACCGCCTGAAAGATGAGAACGATGGTGCGAAATCATTGCACACAGACGAAATAACCCATCTTCGAGACGAGGTTGCTGCATCTCGTGAGACAATTGAAAGACTTGCCTCCGAGCATAGTACAGAGCTTGTGAAGTTAAAGGAAGAGAATGATTCGGCGATTGCCAAGGCGTCCGAAGAAAAGAAAACCACCGTCGGTGCCGAAACAGACAAGAAGGTCGAAGACTTGAAATTAGATTACAACTCTAAGATAGAGAAGTTAGAGACACAGAAGGCAAAGGCTCTCGATCTTGCCAAAAAAGTTAAGGAAGCTGCTCAAACAAAATTAAGCAACGCCGCGGTGGAGAAGAAAGAATTGGTTCAGAAAAATGAAGAACTGAGATCAAAGCTGGAGGAAGAAAATAGGCATCTCACTGAGGAATTAACTTCTGATTCAAACAAACTTCAGTCTATTGTGGAGGATCACCATTCTGCTCTAGCTGCTCTTCAATCTACTCACGAAGAGAAGATAGCTGAATTGATGACCAAAATTGAGTCTGTCGAAGAGGCTGCCGATAGTGAAAGAATGCAGCTACTTGAGAAGATTTCATCAATGCAAGAATCTGTTGTTGAAGCTTCGGACGGTGTCGAGAATGAAAGAGCGCGTGTAGCAGAGGAAATCAAAATTTCTTACGAAGAAAAGATAGAGAATTTGAATGCAGAGCATGAAGCTAAAAAACGTGAAATTCTCGAAAAGTTGAAGATTAAATTCAATGAAAAACTCAAGGCAGCCATCGACGAGCACGAAGTAACCAAAGCGACCCTTCAGGAGAAGATGACGCAGCAAACAGATGAACTTAAATCTCATTTTGAAGCGAACGTGAGCAAGATGAAGGAAGAGCTCGAAAGCACGAAGTCATCGATGGAAGTAAAAACTGATGAACTTGGCCGGAAGCTGACCATTAATGAAGAGCGCATAGCTTCCATGCAAGAAGACAAGGATACACTTCTAGGTCAACTGAAGGCGCAAATGGCCTCAGCGGCAACTCTCACAAATCAACTTGATGCCGCAAAGCAAGACCTCAAGAATTCTATTGCCAATAGTGAAGCAACCAATACATCACTACTGGAGCAACAAGAAAAGATGGGCGCTGAGCAGATACAGCTACAGAGTCAAATCTCTTCGCTAAATAAAGAGTTGGCATCCAAGAATAACCAACTTGAAGAAATCAATGCCAAATTGTCAGCCTTCCAAGCAAGTCTCAACACCATTTCTAAAGAGAAGAAGGACATCGAGTCAAAGTTTGACGCAGCATCCAAACAGGTATCAAAACTTGATGCTACAGAAGCCGAACTTGGCAAGTCTAGGGAAGAGCTCAACCGTTTTAAGCTTGAATTATCTCAAAATAGTGCCTTACTGTCACGCCTGAAAGCTGAGCAGGAATCAGGCGAAAAGACACATGGACAGCGCACGGCTCTGGTCGGAATGCTGGAGACGCAACTCTCAGAACTGAACGAAACCAATGCTGAGACCCAAGCCAAGCTCGAGGCCGCTCTGTACGATCTAGGTCAGAAAGATGACGACTTGAATGTTTCCAAGGATGATGTTGAAAAACTCCGTAAAGATTTTTTTGAGGCTCAGAACCAAATCCAAAAGTCGAAGAGGGCAGCTATTGATCAGAAGTCTCAAAACGTGGCAGAACAAGACTTGATTAGAAAGGCCAAACTCTCAGAATCTCTTCAACGAGAAGTACAATCTTTGCAACAACAAATGGTAAAGAAGAGCGTAGCTGCACAAAAATTGTTGCAAAAGAGGGAGGCCGATTGCCAGGAGCTGAAGAAACGCATCAAAAGTCTGCAGCAAGACCTTGACAAAGGATCTCTAAGTGACCGCCGAATCTTCGAACTTGCTGCCCAGCAAAGCAACCGGGAGTCTATTGCATCTTCAGAGATTTTGATAAGGAATCAAGTGGTAGAAAATCTAACCACAAAGTTGCAAGAGAATGATAGCGACCTCGCAACAGCTGAATACACGAAGAAGCAGGTTGAGAAACAAAATGAAGATTTGTGCCGCATCCATCGCCGTGAAGATATCAATTTAGACTACTTGAAGGGTACAATAGTCCAATACCTATCGAAACCTCCGGGATCGAGCGAGAGAGGTGCACTTCTTCCCGTTATTGCTACACTTTTGCAGTTTGATGGCGAAGATTACAAGTTGATTGAAGAAGGCAGGACAAAAGTGAGTTGGTTCGGATCAGTTCTTCCTACCATAATCAATGCTCCATTATCCGAAAGTGCCGCGGGAGTTCGAACAAATGGACACAATCAAGATGCACCTTTGTTGTCGGGATCAGCTGAAGTAACTGTATCAAGTCTACCACCTCAAAGAACCGGAGATAGAACATCGAGGACTTCGCTGCAATTTTAATGATTATTTAAAAAAGCACAATCAAATTAATTTTCTAAGTGGCGATATAGATGCCTGCTGATAGCTGTGGTTGCATGATGGACGCTACGTGTAGGCAATTTGGTTAAATGGCATTGTACATGTTACTGATCTTCACGAAACTTCACACATTCATACTGGAGAGACACCATCACGGTAACAATCGTATATGAAATAATCAATATAATGGATTATCCTTTGTGCCCGCTGGCCAGATCTCTAAAGGGTCTCACATTGAACAAATCAATTCTTTGTTTGCCCTCACCCCGCCTGCCCTCACAACAAACTTTGAAGAAACGACAACTTAAAATAAAATAATGGAGAAACTGATGCTACGTGTACACGTAATCTGCTTTCGTTAATTAAATTCACCGCATCAAGTGAGTAAATTGATGTTGCAACAATCAGGTACCTTCATCCCTTTACATGGATGCGAACCTACACGAAACTTGATCTCTTTCTTACTAGCAATAACTCCGTTCATTAATATTGGGTCAGGACTAATTCCATTTCTTGTCATTTGATCAAGATACCTGCATCTGAATACTTTTAGAGACCTGCAAATGCATTCGTCAACCCAAAAGCCATAAATACTACTGGTTGTATCTATTTCCTCCAAAGATAACGATTTGATTCTGAACGATACTGGAAATGACACCTTCAATGTTAGCTTCTTCAACATTGGCATGCATTCAATTGATTCAGTAATTTTTTCAAGGTCGCCATCAAGTGATCCTGACTGAGTTTCCTGATGACTTCCATCGATAGAAAGCGTCAAGTTTTCTAAAGTGCTGGAAAAACCTGAGAAGAATGGAATATGAATGTCTTTCTTGCGTATACTCAAGTCGAGCTTCTTCAGTGCTTGTGTTCGAGATGGCACGAGTTCCGCAAAATCTCTTTGAAATTCCGAGAAGGTGCTTAGAGAATCCATAACTTCAAGAGGAATTTCAGATTGAATAGCTTCCCCATGTAGCCAATTTCCCATGTAGAGACAATCCTGATCTAGAGCTATCCTCAAGGTATGCATATCCTTCACGTTGTAACATCTCAGAAAATACATGAAAAGGTTGCATTCAACCACTGATTTACACCTTGATAAGTCAACTGAACCCACTTTCACATAATGCTTACATGCCCATAAAATCTCGTGAATTCCGAACGGAAAGCCATGGTAAACAAAATCATGAGGAACTTCTTGAGCATAATGTAGCAGGCGTTTACTATGATCCTTCGAGACAAGAGAGATTGTGCGAAATATGAAGCCAAAGGTAAAATTTGCCCCTGCTTCATCAGCTAAAGATCGGTCCAAATGAAGGTAGTCGTAAATGTGAAACCAGATCTCATCAGCAAGATCGTGCCATCTTCCTTTCTGATAAATGTCCTTTTTTTGCTGGCCATCGACATCGAGTTTATCTTCTTGAGAAGATTCATAGCCTGAATTTTCATGGCACCCCCAAGAGAGATGTGGCATTCCCATCAGCATTATTGCTCCAGGTACGTGTAAATAGACTTTGACGAAGGAGTACCACCAGTCAGTACATACCACACAATCAGTAGAGCTTCGTTTTGGTTCGACTAGTAAAATACAAAACCTTTAACTGTGAACAGGTATGTATGTTGAATGTGGCGTTTGCAAAGCATTTTGAATTTTTTGGACAGAAAAGTCGCAAAACGTGGAATGCGATGGCACGGTTCAGCTATTGTAGCTTTCGTCGTCTGTCTGTGGCGCGCACTCTTTTTCTCCACCCAAAATTAGCTGGCTCACCTTCTTGGGCTCACTTGCAAACTTTTTAACTTGATAGAGAGAGCAGTCCATCACATCCATCACGTCCATCACGTCCACCACTGAAACATCAACCCCAATTTTCAGACACATAGGAACGAGTTGGTATGACGGTGAATGAAAGTAACCAGTTATCAAAGAAAGAAAAGGGGAAGTTAAAGAAGCTAAAAGGGAGAGCTTCATCGCCAGGTACAAACTCTCCAGGCATCACAAACATTGAAGATGCTTTGGAGTTGCGATCATTATTAAAGAAATCGAATTCTGACGATACATTTGGCCCATCTGTGCATCATGTACAATATGATCCCTCGAAATCTCAAGATCCTCATAACTGGAAGCAAACTGAAGGGAGCGATCATCGGCACTTGATTCAGTCTTTATTATTGGGTTTTTGGCAGTCAGGCAATAATGGTCAAGATAACAACAACAATAAGAACAAGAAGAGGAAGAGCACCAGAGACAATGACGTGTGTATCCCATCTTGGTGCAGACTTCATAATGGTGCTCTTGTGGAGAATATCTCAGTCATTGAGTTCTCAATATCTGCCTCAGGAGATGATGCTACACTACTCATGCCTTCCCATCGTTTGCGTTTCAATAAAACAAACGCAAGTGCAACTGACAAGTCCTCTGTTTATCAAGATGATGAAGAACAGTGTATACTGGCAAAGCTTGTCTCGGAAAAGGGGTTCAAGGGTAAAAGAGCATTACCTATGAGCTGCAAATTATTTCAAGGTGATAGACCAAGGCATATAACCGATCTTTTGATGTACCTTGAGCCAAAGCCGAAATCTAATAAAAAATCCAAGACCAAACTCAAAGCGGAGGAAGGTCCTGATGTCGACAACGAAGACCAATACATTGATATTTTTGAAATGCTGGAAAGTTTGACCATGACGACGCAACGGATGAGAAAAGAGGGTTATCCGATGAAATGCAATCCGGAATCTGACCACAAGTACGTATCAACGTACTTGAAGAGGGACCAGAAGGCACAAGATCCCAACCCTGCTTCAACTCCGATAATCTTTGCCATTGATTGCGAAATGGTTAGAACCTCTGAAGGCCCTGAAGGTATTGAACTTGCAAGAGTCACGCTACTACAATTCTGCCCCACCATCGCTGAACCAGAAAAATATGTAGTGGTGTTGGATGAACTTGTGAAGCCAACTAACCAGATAACTGATTACTTGACGAAATGGTCAGGAATAACAGCGTCCATGATGGAGGGGGCGACGACGAGATTAGAACATGTTCAAGCTAAATTGCTGTCTATCATTTGCGAGGATGATATACTGATAGGCCAATCCACCGAAAATGACCTGAAGGCTTGTCGACTAATTCACATGAAAGTCATCGACACTGCAATCTTATTTCAAAGTGAGGGGGGTAGGAAGCATTCTCTGAAACACTTATCAGCAGTCTTACTCAAGAAGAAAATTCAAAATGATCAATCAAATGGACATTGTTCCGAGGAAGATGCTGCAGCTGCACTATTGTTGGCTGTTCGGAGAGCTCGACTTGGGGATGGTTTCCAAATACATGGAAAAATTGGAAAGAAAAATATCTTTGGTGTCATTTCAAATATGCGAAGAAAGCCGAACGAGGTGCAACCCAGTTACCTGCGTTACAATAGAGGCCCAATAGTATGCCTCGGCCCCAACGATTGGATCCAAGAGCATGTAGGTAGTCAATGCCTTGTGAATGCCTTACAATGTGATAATATTTCCTCATCGGCAACTAAGGCAATTGCATCTTATCTTCGTCCTAGTGGACGAAGAGCATCGATACTATGGTCAAGACTATCTATTGACAGTTCAGACCCAGACGGGAAGACAGCAAATGATAAAATTGATCATGTGATTGTAAGTGAATGGTCTTGATGAAACATTTTGATACAAATGATAAAATCTTACAGGCTATTTTGAATTTGATCCTATCATACCTAGACAAGCATAATTTCGAATTCGCCCGCATCTACATTGGTCCTTCTCGTATTCCAACGAGGATATGGCGATGCCAAGCATCTATTTAAACAGAGAGGGATTAGAAAGGATACACGTTCGACTCTTGGTTGGGACCTCGATGACGAGACAAACTTCATGAAGCAAGTTGACTTGGCAAGAGACTGTGAGGTGGTTTGGATTGGTAATTCTGGCTCGTCGTCTGGTCTCTAGAGTGAGCATATTCGATAGTAAATCAATTAAAGGCGCCTTTAAATGTTACTTCACTTCTTCTTTTTCTTTCGTTTGTTCTGGCTCCGTTTGTTCTGGAACTTTGATTTGCAAAGTAGAGACAAACGGTTCCCGATAATTTCCACGGCCTCCCTCCGTTTTAGTTCAAGTATTTCCATCTCTTGAAGCCTTTCTCTCTCTCTCTGAATCCCATCTTGCTCTTCTTCGTAATGTTTCCACTTAACACGAAGTTGGAGCAAATCCTTTAAATTTCTTTCTCTCTTGTCGCTGGCGTCCTTAAATTGAGAGTCGAGTTGCTGTATTTCCCTAGAATTAGATTCCTTGTCCATTCGAAGTTCATCCTCCATTGCTGACACACTACCTTTCAAATATCTTACTATTTGCTCATTAGCATCGGCGTCTTTCAGGAGCTGGTCTTTGGCGTTCGCTAAGCATGATAATAAGACATACCTTTGAGTATATTTGTGCCAGAGAGACACCGTCATACACTACTAGACACTAGGTAAAATACTTACCTATTTCTTCCTTGATCTTATTCTTTTCATATGCAAATATTCTGTGCGTTGATTCCTTTCTAACCTGGATGTCTCGATACCGTCTCGTGAGTGTTGGATCAGTACCATTTTGAAATACTGCAAGCTCTGCCTTTGCGCCATCTATTCTCTGCTTCAACGCTTCAAGGCAATTTTCCCCACCCTTTATTCTCTCATCATCCTTGAGCATGACTGTAATGGCACGGGTCATTTTCGATTCAAGTGCCATCATTTTTTCCTTCTTTTGAATAGTGGTATCTACTAGTAAATCCGGATCATTCGTACAACTGAGTACAAGCTGAGCACCCTGCTCGACCCGCTGCTTTATCCAATGATGTATGACATCGAGCATTTTATCTAGATTCATATTGACATAATCGCTTTCCATCAACCGGCGATTGAGCTGTTTGGAAATTTCCTTCAACTTCTTCTCGACCACAATAAGTTTTTGCGTTGAGCAAGCAAATGCCTTCTTTTTTTCATCGTCCTTGACTTTTTGTATTAGAAGCAGGAGGGAATTTTGTTCGTTACTGAGTTGATGTTCAATTTCGAGTAAATTCTTTAGTTCTTGAGAAGTTCCTTCTGTGACTACTTGTTCTCTGTACTTTAAAAAGGCTTGAGGAGACGGCGACGATTGGTCTAATTTGGATTGCAAATGATGCAGTACATAAACACATCTTGAGACTAATGCCATTTCTTCATTTGATTTCGACTTGCAAGCTTGGGAGCAATCTTTTTGAGAGCCTCTGAGATTGAGTCTGGAATGTAAAAACAAATCCAGACTGACTCGTGTCCACTTTGAACTTACTGACGGATTTTGATTAGATACCAAGATTAAATATCTTGATACACTCGGTATAATTACGAAGCGCATATTTCAATTAGTACTCGTATCTGCCAAAATCAACCTTGCTCTCATGAACGTCCTCAGAATTGTTGAGAAAATCATTAGACTAGAAAAAGTCCATGATTGTGGCATTATTAGCGATTATAATATACAGTTACACTTTTTTCTTTCTTAGTTGTTGTTGCAGCTTAGTTTAAAACTATTCCGATATTTACTCTTTCATCTGGTCGTACATGAAGGTGGTTCCAGACTTTCCACAGTAGTAACGATCAGAGTGCTGAGCCATGAAGCATCCAACTCCAGCAACAGGGGAGTACTTTCTCAAACGTACAACCTTTCCATCAGCCTCAACCCTGTAATACTTAAGGGTTGCAAGAGGGATATTCTTGTGATGACGCTTAACCTTCTTGGGCTTAGAGAAAACCTTCTTCTTTCTCTTCTTTCCTCCTCCACGAAGACGGAGAACGAGGTGGAGAGTGGACTCCTTCTGGATATTGTAATCAGAAAGAGTGCGGCCATCCTCGAGCTGCTTTCCAGCAAAGATAAGACGCTGCTGATCAGGGGGGATTCCTTCCTTGTCCTGGATCTTGGTCTTTACATTGTCGATGGTGTCCGACGGCTCAACATCGAGTGTAATGGTCTTGCCTGTCATTGCACAGAACATTTACACGATGCATCCCAGACGTTTGACAACATGGCAAGTATAGGCAAGAGTTAGGACACGAGAGCAGATATCAATCCGGATCATAATAGTAGATGCCGTGATTGCAAAAGGTGGGAGAGGATTATAGGGAATACATAAAAGGAGGTACTAAATCAGGTGAGATTTGAAAGTGAAAAATGTATATTTCGACGCAATCACACGTCTGCTGCCCCAACAGTTGAGTAGTACAGCGATTCGATGTACACTGTTAAAACTTACCCGTAAGAGTCTTTACGAAAATCTGCATATTGTACCCTTCTTCTTGTCACGTTGATAAAATGAGTGAGATAATTAGTTTTTGGGGCAGGAGAGAAACGCAAAGAACGGAGAGATAGAAGCCAGAAAAATAGTAAGCAGGTATTGAATAAAAGTCTCAAAAGGGGGTCTATCAAAAAAATATAAACACCCCTCATTTTTGGTTCACTCCGAAATTCGAAACATCTTTTCTCCCAATGGTTCAATGTGATAAGACGTAATACTTCAATGCTGCTAATACTTCAACTTGCACGTACTGCTACTGCGTCCGAAACATGATTGTTTGCAAATGGATTTGTATGTTTGAAGGATACGCGTCGATTATGCGTAACGAACTCCATAGTAGTATCGTACCTATTGCTTCTAAAAGGGAAACTGAATTCTGAATTCCATCACGCTCAGCCTCAAGCGTTCCGAAGTTTCATCATGGATTTTATTCATAAATATGAGTAAGGTATATAATAAATCATTCCTAATTTTACAACAGCTACGACTGGCTAGGTAGCTAGCTACACATGGTGCGTTATTGGTAGCTCAAAATTTGAGAATGTGGTAGCTCACGAAAGCGAACATATTTCATGCTTGCGAGCACTGCGACGAGAGTCTAGAGAGAATATCCAATGCCATTTGATGCCACGAGCAAAAGCTTACTTCTTGCCAGAGGAGGAAGAAGACGAGTGGCTCTCACCAGAGGGAGATGTGTATGTAGAACTTCCGCTACCATTGTTGTGGTAAGTAGACCCATTGTCATTGCTGTAATGGTAGCTTCCGTCACTATTCGAGTCTGAGGAGCAATCCAATGCAAAGAAAAGTTAGATTTCACTCGTCAAAATCAGATCTGTCATTCTTGAGCAGGAGCAATTATTGCTTGAGATTTCTGTTTCTCAACTTACAATGGTAAGAACTTCCGCCTGAGGAGTTGGTACCACCTGGGGTGTTGTAATGGTTTCCCTGACTGTTGTAACCGGATCCGTTAGGCATTTTGAATGTTGTTGTTGTTGAGTAGGGGAGTGAAATCGATGGATGTTGTTCAGAGAATGAAAATATTATGAGAACTGTTGATTGAAAGTTCTGAAGTTCGATTGACACCTTTGGATGGATCCTCATTTTTGGCGGGCGGAGTAGGTGTCAGCTTCTGTCGTGTCGTGTCCCATCTTCCGTCACAAGACCGAATTTTCACAACTTTTTCTCAAGTCTCAGACAATCAGCAGATGGGATATTGTACCAAATTGTACGAGAACGTGCTTAATTTCATTATGGCCACATTTCGTTACCCCTGTCACATCTCTACCTGCTACTGATACTTCCTATTCAAATGTTAATACCGTCTAATGTGGACGAGTTGCCCCCTACCAAATACCTGTCGGTTGATGGCGAAAAATTGGCATATCTCCATTCTCCAGGCCAATCTCCTGGTGTCGTATTTCTCCCTGGCTTCATGTCCAACATGAGAAGCACTAAACAACGAGCCATTTTCAATTTTTGTCAAGAACATTCATTGGAATTTACAACTCTGGATTATTATGGTCACGGTGAAAGCTCATGTTCAGTTGATGAAAGAAAAGGTTCCATTGGTCGATGGATGGATGATGCGATTGTTGTGCTGGACAGCATCTCTACGTCCCCCAAACAGATTATTGTTGGTTCATCTATGGGTGCTTGGATCATGATTCTTTTAGCTGAAACCAGGTTGGAAAGAATTGAGGGGCTCCTAGGCGTATCCTCTGCACCCGACTTTACATCTTTAATGGCTGACAGCATTTACAGTAACGATAGTTTGGCGAGACAGATGCAGACAGAAGGATATTGCGACTTGCCAACAGATTATGATGCTAAAGGATATTATACGATTCACCAAGATTTTTTGAATGAAGCCGAGACGCATACCATACTATCAAATGCTCGTAACAGAATTGATCTTGGTGATGTTCCTTTGAGACTCATTCATGGCAAGCAAGACAAAGATATTGATTACAAACAATCTGAGGCACTGTTTTCCCAAATACAAAGTCAAGACAAAGGACTTATACTTGTTGAGGGAGGAGATCATCGTCTTTCAAAACCTGAAGAAATTGAAGTAATATTGAAGGCTCTGAAAGATCTTCTTCGACGCTAATATTTGACGCTTACTCGTAGTTGGCTAAAATTGCATGCAAAGTCAGGGCACCATTTTCAAATTTGTTTGACCTGGAACATTTACTCTAGCTAGTGTACGAGAGTACGCGTAGTGTAGACCCCCGACAAGCTTGGTAGAGATGGTGTTTTCTTCTCTTTGTTGTCCCAGACTGACCCAGCAGTTTTGGAGACGAAAGCCTCTACTGCTGGTGCTCTTTGTCTTCAAGAAAGAAGTAGTACTTATAGTAGTGAAACGATTTCAAATTCTTGCTCAGTAGATGCTGCCTTGCCGTCTTCTGATACTTCAAAGCAAGAATACAGTCAAGAAGAACACACCCTGAAAGCACGAAGAGGAGCATTATAGGCTTCAGCTCCGCGTCTCCAGCCAATACGCGTGTTGTTCTCTGCACGTACACGTAGCCATCGTTTATTTTATTTTTTATTTTTTGAAAGGCACGATTACAAGAGAGAAGTACCATTTATAAAATCATTCTTTCAGCATGATCTATACCACAGTAAATCAAATACGTGTACCTTAAGAAAATTCTATTAATTTATTGAAACGCATCTGGTTCATCTGTTAACAAAGAACCGCTTGGAGATGATCTATCATCGTCATCAATATCTTCCTCGTCGTCGTCATCATCAAATTCCACATCTTGAACCATTTTCTTTATTTCGCCGATGCCTCCAGCACTTCCGACGCTCTCAGTATTAAGTCCACCAATGCCTCCAAACATCCCTTGTAACTGCTTCTTAGCATCCAATCTCTTCTTCTCCGCATCGATAAAATACGCCAGTAATGTACACCGATCCTCGTGACCATCAGCCTCTAAAATCTTTTGAATCGCCAGGGTGCTCTCCAATACGAGCGGTTGCAACTCCTCCGCTATTCTCTTTTGCAAATCCTGAACTTCCTGCTGCAACTGCGGACTCAAGTCCTCGAATCCAATTGCACTCGGTAATTCATTCTCATCCAATCCCCTTTCTTTTTTGAGAAATTCAAGGAGTTTCTCTTGGAATTCCATCTGCATCTCATTCTGCCTCGAGACGAGTCGCTGTTCAATGAATGATTGCCAAAGGCGGATGGTTTGCCAGAGGCCGTCGTCTCCTTTACCGTGACCGACCGCCAGGGTTTCGACAGAGGATCTGGTGAAGCGTACGTCTTCTTCAAGGTCGTGTTGGATATGCACCAGGTTTGAGAATGCAGCTTTGAGTTTTTTCTCGGCTGCTGAGTCGGTTGTGGAGTTAGGGTTATTTTTAGAGATTGCACCAACGATTTGTTTGTAAATATCGGTGCTTTGTATATTCTCATCCATGACTTCTTCTTGAACATTCTCATCTGTTGCTGCATTATCGATGGTGTCATCATCTTCTTTGAGAATAACACCCTCAACCTTGAGATAACTCTCCCTAGTATCATAGACCTCAGGATTGACAATTCTTTCAAGTTTAACTCTCTCGGTAACTTTATGGGTGCAAATATACTTGATCTGATCTCCTGTCTCCTCCGAGACCTCCTTAAGATCATCCAAGTAAAAGATGACACCCGTCTGCGCGAATACCCCAGGTTTATCGGGGTGTGACATGGCAACGACAAATCTTTTGGATCCATTCATAAGTATGTCGGTATACATTTGTCTATAGCGGGGTTCGAATATGTTGAGAACGTGTTCTGAGTTTGGGGTATAGACGATGCCACCGAGGGGGAAGAATGGTAGGATTTCAGCTTCATCCGAAGTAGAAGCAGAAGAAGCTGCAGGAGATTCAATGCTTGGCAGCCAATCGATGCTGTCAACTCCATCTTTAAGAGGATCATATTCTTCTTCTTCGTTGTCATCCTCGTCATCATAATCTTCGTCATCTACCATGTAGAGACGAGTTTTTGGATGTGTTGATTTGATGCTATTAATAAGATTCGCATTCGAAAGAGTTGATGACGTGTCCATATCCACGGTTGAAAGTTGTCCATGGGACCCATAAGCCTGACCGAGATGTTTTTGGTTTCGAGTCTGGATTGTGAATGCTTGGCATTGCCACCACAAGGTTGCAAATACCTGCATTGCAGCAATCGTTCTCTTTTCAAATCTCATGTTTTTCTTTTGCAAAAGTTGCGAATGAATGTGTCTTTTTTCAATAACTTTGGCACAATTAACTTGCTGCAGTTTTGAATCAATCACTTGGCGATAGAGTGAACAGTTAGGTTGTGCTGGTGATGGTTGACGATGACACACCAGAAGAGCAAGAAGATGACCAGATGAAATTGACGTGTTGTCTTCTCTCTTTGTTGGCTCGGTTCGTTAGTTGGTGCGTTTTTTTGGATCGTGAGGTAGAAGCCATTCATAGAAATAAAAAGAAGAAGGAAAGGGAGAGAAGGAAAGCAATTGGAGGAAGCACAAGGAAGCACTCTCGCAGAACACTCAGAACAGCACAAAGCACCACCCACCGTCACCCGTCCGTTCAATCACCAATCAAAGCACAAAGCAAGATACAATAAAAAGATATCATCTGTTCTTCTGTTCTCGTATTAATAGTACAGTCAAAGCGAAACTACCAATCAACCAAAGAAGGAAGAAAAAATCATACCGCATCATCAACCCCAAAGAACCTTTTATAAAAATTGCAGCAGAAAACACCTACTCACAAAATGACAAACACATCAGCAATTTCACTCTTTCGAAGCCTTCTGCGTGAAGCCCACAAAATGAATGACTACAATTTCAAATCCTACGCCGTTCGAAGAGTCAATGCCGGATTCCGCAAGAATCGTGGTCTTCAAGGGTAAGTGAAATATGAAAGAATCTGTAACTTTGTCTGCAGTGCGCGCGGATGATAGATTTCCTCGAATTCCTATGTAGCCAGAGGAGCCCATAACTTTCTTGTGTCAAGGATCGCAGCTCACCCCCGTCTTCTATATAACACAGGAAACAGGCAGCAGCTGCCTTCCAAGAAGGACAAGAACAACTGCAAGTTCTTCGGCGACAAGCTATTATTGGGAATTTGTATCCCTCCGATACCAGTGTTATGGAAACTCAGTCCGCTCTTTAGGCGGGGAAAAGATGAAATGGCGGGATTGAAGTTGTGAAGATCTTATGTCTTGAAAGAATATTTGTTGGATTTTTGTGCACGATGCAGTACGTGTACACGTATTGTGTTTGACGACGGAAATGTGGAATGGAATGAACGTACACGTAACTGCATTCCTTTCGGTGATGGGTATTATTTTAATACGGTGGATAAACGACGGATTCTTGAACGTAATGCGTTTTCGTCACAATAACAATTGCAATAAATAGTGGTCACCTATCTTACAAATATTAACATGCGTTTCGGATGGTTACGCGTAGAAATTGAAAATGATAAATCTCAACAAAAAATGAATGTGAAATGAGGGGAATTTGTAAAGAAGACGTAAAAACACGAATCCATGCCAGTAAACAAACGTAAATCTTTGTTCATCTTGAACATAACTCCGATTGCTCTGAGTTCTATTACCCGTCCTGGTACACACACCTCAACTTCGGTACTTTTGTACAATTCATCAAGAAGAAGGGTTCTCGGTTCAAGCGGTATGTTTGCGTGCGCCGCGCGATCTTTCAGGACTTCAACAACATTTTTGAAAAGATTTTTGAAATTTCACACTACGAGTAGAGCTCTACGTAGCCGCAGCAAGGAGCAAAAACAAACGTCTTCCCTGCGTCTTCTATCAAAATACCATTTTGATTTGATCAGCAATTGACTTCAGTATATCACCCACCACTATGAAGTATTCTAAATCTCTCCAGCTCGTAGGGCTTGCTTCTTGCCTTCCCCTCGCCAATTCATTCAACGCCTTTCCTGGGGTGCATACGTCCAAGAAAACTGTTTCCTCCTCCTCCCGGCATTGGCAAATTAGGGCGTCTCCAGGCGATAACCCAGAAAACCCCGATAGACCTGAGTTAGTTGCTCAAAGCACTTTCATTGCTGCCACCGACACACTGTATCGTGAAATGGCAAAATCCCAGGGCATTGAGTATGTGAACCAAGATGATCCAGATACATCATATGCTATCGGCAGACTTATGGTGAACCTCAGCATACCGCCAGAAATAGATTTGGTCGAAACACCAGAGTTAGTTCTTGTCAATGGTGTTAGCGAAAGTGCACAGGATCAAGGAATTCGACCTCTAGATACAATTGTTGGTGTATCTGCTGTGGATGACACATTTAAAAGTCAAACCATGGAATTGAACATTGAGGAAACGTCTGCAATCATAAAGGCAGCTATTGAACATGCTCGCAACAATGGAGAAGAAGAGATCAAACTTGAATTGAATCGTCTAATCAAGGGTTATTATAAAATGTGAATGTCGAGAGAAGATATTCGCCATTCTCTCCGGCGCTAATACGACATTGTTGAACTGTGAAGTATAATATAGTTTGCTATCGATCGTTAGAAACTCCAATAGATAGAGGATAAATTGAAGATAAAGGTGGCTTCGTGAGGGTTCAATATAAAATTTACGTGAATTCATGTTTAAAACAGTATTCACATATTACTATGTTCGTGTCTTGTCTTAATTGTCAAAACGCAGAATAAATACACTTGCATTACGTGCTCCCCCTCTTCGACCATCATTTTACTCGTATCTTTCATCTGTGCGAGTTGTTTTCTACCGTAATCGCTGCATACTTTGAATAGTCTTTGAATATAAGACTGGCAATCCAGAAACAAATCTGGCAGCTCTGTTTCTTTCTAAAGGTCGTAGTGTACTGTAACTCAAACCCCGAAAACAACTCTAACGAGAGCGAATCCCATAGCCATCCCTGCGCCTGCTAAGGCATAAGAGCCAAGACTAGAGCCAAGACTCTGCTGATTCTGTTCAGTAGGTGCAAAAGGCGGTGGGAAAGCCTGTTGATGTGACAATTGACTCTCTTCTTGTTCTTGTTGCTTCACTATTGCCGATAATGCAGCTTTTCTTTTTCGTGGATCGCGGACAATAGTTCTTGACGCTTGTTTTGATAGGATCGGAATTGAGCGACGGAACATAGTTGCGTTGAGGACTGATGACGACAATATTCTTCGCTTTACTTAATGTATTCCTGTGGGTGCATTACAACAACAGTGAACCATCATCATGTATTGTGCTTGTTTGGAGAGCCTTGAGATGAGCCTTCGACTCACATGACAAAATAACGGTATTTGAAACCGTTTTAGGGCTTCCTTTTTATTCTGCCAATTTTTGCGTTGATTCTCTAGAATTGCCTCGTCCCCTCTTGAAGCTCACTTGAGTGGTTTACTCGTTTGTCCATTGATCAGCCCTTTGAGAGAATCTGATACCTTCGTGGCAAGCTTCATCAGCGTTCGTTCAGGCACATCGCGGGAGATGAAGGGACGAGCAGCCTGCTATGCCACCTTTTCTACGATAGGTTCCACTTTGTTGATGCTGTTGTTGGCGTTGTGAACATGTTTTTGTTAGCGTTGTGTGTTGATGTATTGCATATGTTGATGCACTACAAGTATATGAAAGTGAAGTTACATCTTATTAATAAAAGAATCATGACATAAAAAAGGAACTCTTCTTTTGCAATTTGAGATACGTTCCTCATCTCCCGAAAATCGATTTAAGGTCATCCAATGTGGGGTTGGAAGGACGTGCTCCACTCATCTTGTCTGATAAAACCTCGCTAGCCATGCCCTTTTTTCGTTGTTGCATCTTTACAATCTTTTCCTCCACTGAATCGGCGACTATAAACTTTCGCACCTTGACCAAAGGTGCCGTTTGACCAATTCTATGAATTCTATTGATGCACTGAGACTCCAGGGCATGATTCCACCAAGGATCGACGATGAACACAGATGATGCTGCAGTGAGATTCAGTCCAACTCCGCATGCTTTCATCGAAGCCAAAAGAACCAAACCCTTTCCCAACTTTTTTTCATCCCTCTCAGGTGGCTCCATGCATTGTTTTGAATTGAATTTCTTCAGAACTCTTTGGCGTTCCTTTAATGTCATCTTACCGTCTAGTCGCAATGAAGCGGTCCCCTGTTTGTCAAGCTCTTTCTTTAGAAAATCAAACATGCCTAGATATTGTGAAAATATCAGTACCTTGCTTCCTGGATCTTCCTTCCAGATTCCATCAAGCTCTTGAATGATTGAAAGTATTTTGGAGCTAGGTTTTCCCTTTAGAGCAGATTCCAGTATTTTTCTTGCATCGAACGGGTTGCCTGCTTCTACACTTGTCAGTCGATTTTCATTTGCGGAATTATCTTCTCTTTCGTCGCTTTGTGTAAAAATTACATCTGATGCAGCTACTTCCAAGGAACAAATTGGACACTCACCATTATCAGAGACTGACTTCTTTCTATTCAAGGAATCTAGTAGGCAGTGTTTACAAAACACGTGTGAACAAGGTGTCACGGCGAGATTGTCCGTCGAGGGAACTTCTAGGCAAATAGCACATTCTTCATCCAGCGTTCCATTCGTCTGGATGCACTGTGTTAATGACTCTACAACCTTTTGAGAATAGGATTGAGATGGGCTCGAGTCGTCACTCTTCTGGTTAAATGAATCCAACAAGTCTTTAAGAAATTTATTATTCCCACTTTTGTGTTCTGAACCAGATGGTGAATTTTGTTTTATTCCGTTGTTTTGTTTATGGTCCATCAAATCTTCGTCCATTCGAGATTTGGCAGTCAGAGCCAAATGGTCACAGCTTTGCCTGAGCCGTTGTAGAAGTGCAAAGATAGCGAACCAGGACTTTGAAGCAGTGCCAGCCTTTATGAAGCCATCAAAAACATTTTGTGATTTTGACAATAAAACGTTGTAGAAATATCTTTCTTCTTCAGATAATATCACAGCAATCACTTTCGATTCTACGGGAGGAAGAGTCAAAATAGGCTTCCCGTCTTCAGCTAGAGTATCTTTCGTGCGACGTAACAGCAAAGGTTTTAAAACTCGACGCACCCTTGCCAGGGAAGTTGCCATCTTATCTTCCTCCGTTTTCCCACTTTGTGCATCTGCCTCATTTTCAGTTGGTTTCCCAGGTTTGATAGCCTTCTTCCAAAATGCATCTACGCACCATGGTTCATGCTTAAGGAACTTCAACAGTCCAAAGATGTCTTGTAGAGAATTTGAAAAGGGGGTGCCAGTGACGCACCAACGTCTTTCAGCGATAATGTTGCAGCAAGCTTTTGATACATTTGTCTTGGGATTCTTGATGAAATGTGCTTCATCTAAAATAACACGACGGAATACGGTGGAGAATAGTGATACGGTAATGTTCAAACTCGAATTTGAATTGGCGTCTGGTATTGAGAAGTACTCGCTTTGAAGCGTCCCATAAGTTGTGATTAAAACATCAACACTAGCCATTGTAGATTTTGATATCTTCTTCACTCGATCTCCATAATAGGCCAAGCAGGAGAGCGACGACTTCGACTGAATTTCTTCTTCCCATTGTGCTAATAGAGATAGTGGAGCCACAACTAATGTGGTCTTGGGACCGGCAATGATACCATTCGTGGCAAGGGTCGTACATGGTTTCTCACCTTCCACAGTGTTGTCATTTTCAGCATCGTCACCTTTGGTATCGCCAGCGTCGCCCAGATCTATGATTTCTTGTACCCCCGGATCCTCTTCTGCTTTTGACATTTGATACCTTTGTTCCTTATCTTTGGCAATCAAAGAAAGAAGCATGACAGTCTTTCCCAACCCCATCGAATCCGCAAGAATGCCTCCGCAGCACTCCCTTGGTGGATTCGGCGCACTCATTGACGCAGTTTTAAGCAATTCATTGACATAGAAGGAATATACAGTTCCAACAGGTGTATCATCTTCGTCACCGCTATCACATGTACCATTTTTATCTTTCTTCTCCCACAGAAAACGTCTTTGCCAAAGTGGATGCACGACGGGATCTTGTGCACCATCGAGTGATTTGGATTTAGAAGCAATATCGTCTGAAACTAAGACTGGACCGACTTCGCATTGTACCCCATCCTTTTTATCCATTTCAACCTCGGAACCAGATCCAGATTCACCTCGACCTTGTTCACTAGAAGCAAGTTCCGACAACAACTCGAGCTGTTTTTGAAACTCTTGATTTCCCTTTGCGTTTGCTTCCTCTTCCCTGTGTATCATCCAGCTGAGAGCTTGACGCTGGTAAGCTCGTAATTGGATTCCTTTCTTTTGGAGCATAAGGGGATCGGACTCTTCTGGGATCAAATTGGACGTCGTTACATTTTTAGCAGAATTTGAATAGAGATTCTGTGCCCACTCGGGTGTATTACCTTCCTCCGCGATTGCATGAGAATCCGCGTCTGGTTCTTCACTGCTGGCATCATTAGATTCAGCACCCACGGCAGATTTTGCAACTCCTGCCGTTCCATTTTCAGCCCCCGCACCCGTTTGGTTAGAATCAAATTTGGGCAGAGAAGAATAATGTGCCCATTGAAGTAAATCAAACGCCGCTTTTGCAAATATGCTTGTCTCTGTCTTCTTTACATTCCAAAATTCAGAAGCACCACTGCTGGTCCCACCAGAATCGTCTTGAAAGAGTGCAAAGAAATCATGCGGCCTGGTAATGTATACGTTGAGCTCAAGCGGTACTTCCATCCCAATGTCTAGACGGGGATCTTCCATCAACCCTTTGCATTGTATTTGAATCAATGGAAGTTGTTGCTGATTATTTCTGTCCATCCCTCTCAGGAGTGGAGCAAGAAATGAAGATAATTGATTTTCCAGCGTTCCCTCAATCCTATCCCCTTTGAACCGAACAATATCGGCACCCTTTGGTATTTTTGTGGACGCAGATGAGTTTGCTGATGCGGTCGTGTGGATACGTGTAGAAGATGCATGAATGGCGATTGCTTCATTGTATCGTATGCAGCCGCGTCTCGTGGTTGAGATTCCACATATCCAGCGGTGACAGAGGAGCATGCGCGTGGCATCCGAACGGCTGTCATTATTGCGCTTAGGGGTGCACTTGCTGGTATTATTAGTAACGGATAGTGTTTTGATGTAATTGTTTGCCGATTTGTATTTTGATTGAAAATTGGTGATGCCTTCAGCTGCAGCTTCGTTTGTTTTTAATGACGACGCCATTGACTTTTTGCCAGTATCCGGGGTAATCGTACGTTTAGTTTGATGATTGTTGGCATTGTGCGATACAGCTGGCGCAGTCTTTATTTCGCTGAGCCTCTTAATATCGATGGTTCGAGAATTCTTAGCAGTCTCATCAGCGTTGATCTTGTATTGACCAGTGATCAAATGTTCCGCAGCCATCTGCACATTGTATCCGCACTGACGAAGGCAGTTCGATAAGTCAGATTCAGAATACTGAATGTCACTGCCACATCCCTTTGTAAAATCTCGCAATGTTTGAAGTTGCGATAAAAAGCTATTGTTACTGTTGCTCCATTTGCTCTTCTTTTTGGCATTTACAGTGGTGGCATTTTTCCGCTTCAATTTTGATTTCATTGAGAAAGTGAATCGGTTTCAGCTGACAATTACTGAATTAATACAGTGAAGAAACAGTATTAGGCTTAGTGGGGAGGTCGAACTGTTGACTATGTACGGAACCAGTTGCCGGACGGCGTCGAGGCAGGTGAGTAATTCGTGTTGGAATCTGTGTCGCTGTTTTTGCGCCCTCAAATTTATGTGGTGGGACATTTATGGCGCGGATGGGGGCTCTGGGAGGAAATTGAAAATGGCAAGCTTACCCCCTTTCGCCACGTCATGTCCTACCGTACCGGGGAATAATCAACCACACATTCACATACCGGACAATTTCAAATTCTCACTTTCAAACTTCTTCGGGTTCGCTTTTTTAGGGCCGTAAAAAGAGGAAAGAGAACTTTATGAGAATGGAATAGAGAATTGAAATTCTTCAAACTTGAGCTCGTGAAAATTCAGTACGTGTACTATCAACAGACTATCATTGAATCAAATACAACTGGGTGCAGCTTGTTTGCCCCTTTCTTTGCACTCTGACATTGACTGCTCTTCAGAATAATATAAATCCTAATAATACAGTGTACACTACTGTTATCTTCAAGTCTAGGCTGCTTCGCCATTTAGGTTTATATAGTTTAAAAATCAGTAATCTTTGTGTGTTATTATTATTATTACATTGCCTACTACTCCTTCATCTTCTGCAGTTTGGTATAAATTCTATGAAATATATTGTGACCAATCATAAATGCGAATGCCAAACCTTCGGCACCATATGCTGCCTCAAAGCATTCTAGATCGAGAATATGGTAGACGTCATGACCAACATACCAAAAACCAACCTTTCCATTGTGATTGAGGTTATGTACCAAACTCCAGAATCTCGCAAGTACGAAAGCAGCAACAAGAATCTTCCATGAGAAGATCTCATCCAGAGTACCACCTGCTCTGCGATGTAACAAATACATAATGTAAGCGATCCCAGGGTGACAAAAGGTGTCCGACGCATGTGACCCGGCCATGAAAAACAAAGACTTGTACGTGTAAAAGACTTCACCACTTTCGTCGACCATGAAGGATCTCACTGAAGGAGGCATATTCATGTATAGTGTGTGGCCAAATCTCCCATAATGAATGAAATCATGGGCCATAGCAGCATACCAGCCTGAACAGACCCCTATCCCTTGCACAATCAGGAACCTTCGGATGGGTTCAATGTTTGTGAGAAAATAGAATATTGCGATAGAGTTATACCAAGTAGTGTAGAATTGATTGAGGTAAAACGGCAGGAAACAGGTGAGGAGGAGGATCGAATTGGGTTGCAATGGCCACACTTTCACTGGCCACAACTTCGGGGCTGGCCACTTCAATGAGACCTTATTTCCTTTCGATAAGGTTTGATTTACCTCCGACGTGCGTATAAGTTTAGCAGCAGGTTTCCCAGCGTATGATGGTTTACACATGGTTCGAGAAGGGTCAGGTTGGAAAAGTGCACTTGATATAAACAATGAATTAAACCAATTCTGGCATTCGCATTTTTGGCAGAAAGATGTGTGTGGTCTCGGAATTGAGGGGTGTTTGTCTCAAGTCAATTCTTGCCACTATTCATTCTACGAGCGAGGAGCATGGGGATCGACGTAGATCTTTCCTTCGCGCCAAAAATAATAAAGAACACCACTCGATTTACAAAAGTATGACCGGCGGTAGATTCCAGTAACACATTTCTTGTGCTCGTCCTTCGTTCTCGTGTGAGTTTTTGAATAATTGTGTTTATTTTTAGTCCGACATGACATCATATCAGCTGCCCCGAGTTCTAGTAGGCATTTGTAAAAAATGGGAGTATTATTATTGGGTTGGTTGAATTAGATGATGATATATGCCGGTACGAGGGTCTATTTCTATAGTGATGCATTTATTGGTTTGCCTGTTTTCCAAAAGGAGATCTATTTTGTATGTCACGACTTGACAGGAGGAGTGTTTAGAATCTGTGAAAATGAGAAAACCTTTACATTACAGTAGTTATCAATTACAACCAGGTGCAAGTTTATTACATTTTGTCTACGTGTACTAAACCTCGGTTCTTAAACTTCTTATATTGCCTTTTCCTTTGCCTTCTTGTTTGTCTTTTGCATATTGGTATTACGTCTGTGGAGTATCTTATAACCAACCATACACGCGAAAGCTACTGATTCGGCAACATATGCTACCATCCAGCAATCTAGATCATTCAGATGGTAAATATCATAACCAAAATACCAAGCACCAATCTTTCCATTGTGATGAATGATATGAACTAAACTCCATAATCTTGAAACTACGAAAGCAGCAGCAAGAATCTTCCATGAGAAGATCTCCTCTACAGTTCCACCTGCTCTGCGATGTGCTTTGTACAGCAGATAAGCGATTCCAGGATGAAGAAAGGTGTCTAGAGCGTGAGATATGGCCATGTATACCAATGAATTGTACGTGTAAAAGACTTCACCACTTTCGTCGACCATGGCAGTTTTCATGCACGAAGGCATATTCATGTATAAAATGTGGGCAAATCTTCCGTGATGAATTACATCATTGGCCATTGCAGCATACCAGCCTGCACATACCCCTATTCCTTGCACAATCACGAACC
>Ga0115005_10000794_pt1 | contig 24602 bp, 19 predicted proteins | sample ArcOceMetagenome_FD_87163 | JGI IMG/M metagenome (GOLD analysis project Ga0115005, IMG submission 87163) | Marine eukaryotic phytoplankton communities from Arctic Ocean - Arctic Ocean - Greenland ARC118M Metagenome | ecosystem: Environmental > Aquatic > Marine > Oceanic | place: Arctic Ocean...
GATATTGATCCTTTGGAGACCAAAAAAAGAATAGGCTATTTGCCCGAAAACAATCCGCTACCTGAGGAGATGTACATTCGTGAATATCTGAAATTTGTAGGTGGAATTTATCATTTAGATCACGTTCTAGACAAGGTGAAGGCGGTCATGGAGCTTGTGGGGCTTCTTCCTGAAGCGCACAAAAAAATAGGACAGTTGTCTAAAGGATATCGTCAAAGAGTAGGCCTTGCGGCGTCCATTATTCATGAACCCGAGGTGTTGATTTTAGATGAACCCACTTCGGGATTGGATCCGAATCAACTTGTCGAGATCCGATCTTTAATTCGAAGTATCGGGGAGAAGAGGACCGTCATGTTGTCCACACATGTGATGCAGGAGGTGGAAGCGATGTGCGATCGAGTGGTTCTGATTCGAAAGGGTGAATTGGTCGCAGATGAAGAAACATCCACATTTACAAATAGAGAGGGAGGTTTGGAAAAAGCATTTAAGGATATCACTTCTTGAGTTCGGATTCAAATACTGAAAGAGGAGTAGTGTTCAGATCTACCGGGTCTTGGTATGATGTGCAGGATGGTATGGGGGAAACTGTGCGATGCCGGATTAAAGGTAAAATCCGTCTACAGGGAATTCGAACCACAAATCCAATTGCAGTTGGTGATTTCGTCCAATTCACGAGAGTAGAAGATGGGACTGGAAGTATAGACAGCATAGAAGAAAGAAGGAATTTCATTGCACGTAAATCAGTGAATCTATCGAAGGAAAGCCACGTAGTTGCTTCTAATCTAGATCGCGCATTTCTCATTGTCACGATCGCGAAACCGAGAACAAGTTCTGGGTTTATTGATAGATTCTTAGTTACTGCTGAAGCAATAGGCATTCCGGCTACCATTGTATTTAATAAAATGGATCTTCTAGAAGGAGATGAGGAGGCATCTTCCCGGCAGGAGGAGCTGGAAAAGATATACGCAGACGTTGGGTATAAAACACTCCGTGTATCCGCGGAAACTGGAATGGGAATTGCGGAAATGAAGTCAGCGTTAAAAGACGGAATTTATCTTCTCTCCGGACACAGTGGAGTAGGCAAAAGCACAATTATTAACCGACTCGTTCCTGGTTTGGAACTTAAAACAGCAGATGTATCAGAGTCTCATTCTAAGGGGAGACATACAACCACATTTGCTGAAATGTTTTCAGTGCCTGAAGGAGGTTTTATCATTGACACACCTGGAATAAAAGGGTTTGGTCTCGTGGCCCTTCAAAAGGAAACTCTCAATCATCAATTTCCTGAATTCTTTGCGTTATTAATGGGATGCAAATTCAACAATTGTGTCCATACCGATGAGCCAGGATGTGCGGTCAGGAAGGCTGTAGAAGAGGGGGAGGTTTCCGAGGAGAGATACGGAAATTATGTGGAAATGTATGCTGGGTTTGATGAAGGTCCATATAGATAAATTGAGATTATACCCGTGTGGTATAAAGTCCATTCACGATTAAATTTTCAGAGTTGTACGTCAGACGTTTGTGGGTTTTAAGCCCCAGTACATCCACCCCTATCGATCTTAAAATAGCATCTCCAGCAGCGCAATCCCATTCCATATATGGTCCCGTTCGCGCATGAATTTCAGCTTCTCCTAGTGCAATTCTACAGAATTTCAATGCGCCACCTACAGGACTTACTACTATTTCAGAGGAGTCGATGCCTGGGGGTAACAATTCTTCTACATCGGCTTTTTCCAACCAAGATGTAACCATCCGGTATGGCCTTTGGATTTCTTTGCTTTGTATGGATGTTAAGTTTGAACCATCTAACTGTGCTGATGAAACTCCTTTCCCCAAGGCTCCAATATATATTGTGTTTGCCAGTGGGTCAGCGACAACACCTATGATCGGTCCGGATTCATCACATAGCGCAATGTTTATTGCAAACCCAGTTCTGTTACTTACAAACGATTCAGTCCCGTCCAGTGGGTCAATTAAGAAATAATGTTTCCATTTTTTTCGCTTTTCGAATGGGGGTATTTCAGATTCTTCACTGATGATGGGGATCCCTAAAGGTTTTAAGATGTCAGATATTATTTTTTCGGAAGCATAATCGGCATTCGAAACCACAGATCCGTCTTCTTTTGATTTGATATTCAACGCTTCATCGGAAGTGTTTAAAGCGGCAAGCAGAACGTGGGATCCCGCACTTGCAGCCTTCAGGCAATCGACAATGATTTGATCAAAAAGTTTCTTAGGAATCATGCCGGTAAGGTACTTATATTTGCACTGATGCAGGGGTGCTGTAAAGCTGAGATTATACCCTTCGAACCTGACCGAGTAATATCGGAAAGGAAGATGTCAAGTGTGTAGCACACCCGCGTCATGTTTATTCATGTTTAATTTATACTGCTATGCGCAAGATTTTTATTGTTGGATTGTTTCTGACTCCGCTTGTTTTTCAATCTCAAATAGATTCAATCAATGTTTTGAAACCTGCTGCGGTTTCTGCGGTGACTTCTGACGACCGGTCTCCTTTTGCATTTACGAACTTAGATGCGGATGAATTAAACGCACGAGATGCGGGTCAGGATTTGCCGTTTTTATTGCGACTTACTCCTTCTGTAGTCGTCACCTCAGATGCCGGAAATGGAATTGGATATACTGGAATGAGGATTAGGGGTTCTGACGCGAGCAGAATCAATGTCACGATCAATGGCGTGCCTCTAAATGATGCGGAATCTCAGGGTGTTTACTGGGTTGATTTGCCAGATTTGGGAGCGAGTGTCTCGGGATTACAAATCCAAAGAGGTGTAGGTACAAGTACTGTAGGACCAGGTGCCTTTGGAGGTTCTGTAGCCGTAAATACGCTTGGAGATATTGTCAAGCCACACGTGAAAGCTGTTTTGGGGATGGGAAGTTTTAATTCGTACCGCCAGAGTGTAAGTTGGAATACTGGGATGCTTGGAGATGGCATTTCTTTTGATGGAAGAGCGTCTCATATTTCTTCTGATGGATACATTGACAGGGCTTCAAGTGAATTAAGTTCCCTTTACACGTCACTTGTCAAAAGATGGACCAGTGGAAAAGTCTCACTCACGACCATGTTGGGTCACGAGAGAACTTATCAAGCATGGTACGGTGTTCCGCAAATTGTCACTGAAGAAGATATATCGGATACTGAGATCCAAGATTGGGCTGCTGGCTCCTTCGAATATGGATACGGCGATGACAGTCAGAGAATTTCGGACTTAATAGAGAATCGAAGAACCCACAATTATTATAACTATGAAAATGAAGTGGACGATTACAACCAAAACCACTTCCAGCTACACCTTGAACAAAACATCGGCATTGCTGATTTGGGAGTCGCACTCTATACAACAACAGGAGCAGGCTACTACGAGCAGTTTAGAGCCGCAGATTCTTTTTCAGATTACGGGCTTATCGCGCCAATGTATCCTGATTCGAGCGCTCCTGAGACGACCAATGTGATTCGACGTCGTTGGCTCGACAATCGTTTGTGGGGATCAATTGTCAGTCTAACGATCCCACTTGAAGAGATGACAATCGTTGCTGGGGGAGCCTATTCAAGGTACAAGGGAGATCATTTCGGTGAAATAATTTGGATGGAACACGCAGCGGATATTTTACCTGGAACGAACTATTACGACAACATTGGAGACAAAACGGATGTGAGTGGTTTTGTGAGGGTCAACCACGATTTCGCGGGGGATGTTTTAAGGTTGCAGGCCGAGGCCCAAATCCGATCTGTTCTTTATACCGCTGATGGCGTTGATGCAGACCTTCAAAATGTTCTCATAAATGACGATCTGTTGTTTTTTAATCCAAAGATCGGCGTTGACTATATTGTCTCATCATCGAGCAGGGGATATGCTTCAGTTGCGATTGCAAATCGAGAACCTGCGAGAAGTGACTATCTCGATAGACCCTCTTGGGGTGGGGCAAGTATTCAACATGAACGGTTAATTGATTTTGAAGTTGGGTACCGTTATGTGGCAAAAAGATGGGCTGCAGAAATCGGGCTGTATCACATGGATTATAAAGATCAATTGATCGCTACAGGAATGTTAAATGATGTGGGTAGTTCTGTCAGAGTTAACGTGCCTTCGAGTTTCAGACAGGGCGTTGAGTTTCAGGCTGGCGTTGAGCTTCACTCCAGAGTTCGATGGGATGGGAATGTGACAGTTTCCCGCAATAAGATCAGTTTGTTTTCAGAAACGCTTTACGATTACAATGAAAACTTTGAGTACGAGAACCTTGTAAATCATGTAAATACAGACATCTCATTTTCTCCGGCGTTCATCGCAGCGAGTGTGTTTGGATATGAGGTTTGGTCAAATGATGACGTCAAGATAGAATGTGAGTTGTCTACGAAATATGTCGGCAAACAATTTCTGGACAACACCTCAAACGACAGTCGGTCGTTGCCAGGTTATATCTTGAATGACTGCGTGCTTAGCGTGTCAAATTCCTTCAAAAGAGGCGGTGATTTGAAGCTTTCGATCTTCGCAAACAACATACTGGATCACATGTACAGTGCAAATGGATGGACATACAGTTATCTATACGGTGGCATGAATGCGATGACGACAGAAAATTATGTCTACCCTCAAGCGGGCCGTCATGGATTTGTGAATTTAACAATGACGTTCTAGAGAAATATTTTGTACTTTAATCGAATGAAAAACATCGTGCTCATATTGGTCATCATCTCCTCATGTGTTGGGGTGAAAGCTCAATTTACGATGCCCTTTGAAGAGTTGGTCCATGAGGGGACTTGGCTGCAGTGGCCACATAATTTCACCTATGGATTCGGTGCTTCTGACTTTGAACCTGCCTGGATAGAAATGACTTCGGCATTAATCAGTGGGGAGAAAGTGCATATTGTGGCGTATGATGAAAGCCACAAGTCTCACATTGAGGATCTGTTGATAGGCGCTTCAGTTTCTATGGCGCAGGTCAATATCATTGTTGCAGAAAATGATGATTTTTGGATCAGAGATAACGGTCCGATTTTCGTCTATGACTCAGAATCTCAACTTACGGTTCTCGATTGGGGGTTTAATGGATGGGGCGGCAACGCTCCTTCTGCACTCTGTGATGACATTCCCATTGCAGTAGCGGACTATTTGTCCATTCCTTTAATTGATTTAAATGAAATGGTCCTTGAGGGTGGTGCCTTTGAAGTAGATGGTCATGGGACGCTTATGGCGACGAGATCTTCTGTTACAGGAGCAGATAGGAATCCGGGTTGGACTGAGTCGGAGATTGAGGGTTATATGGAAGAGTATTTGGGAGTCACAAATTTTGTTTGGTTTGATGGGTTGTTCGGAGGTATCGAGGATGTTACAGATCAACATATAGATGGCTTTGCAAAATTCCAAGGAAACAATACGATTGTTACGATGAGTCACATAGACCTCTCTTACTGGCAGGTGTCCGTTTCTGACATTGCGCTCCTATATAACTCAGCAAACTCAAGTGGCGAGCAATTTGAAATCGTCGTTTTGCCTTTAACTCAGAATGACGTCACCACTACCTGGGGTGAAAACATTGGAGTGCGGGCCAGTTATGTGAACTATTATGTTGCAAACAATGTGGTTCTAGTGCCAAACTACAGTGACCCCAACGACGATGTTGCAAACGAAATAATCCAAGGCCTATATCCTGACAGAACTGTTGTGGGTATAGATTCTAGGAATATGTTTTTCACTGGAGGCATGGTGCATTGCATCACACAGCAACAACCTATTGGAGAGACTGGAGTAGGATTGCATGAGTTAGAAGCCCTTCCCGAGGATAAGGTTATTCGCGTTTTTGATTTTTTAGGCAGAGAAGTTGAGAACCCAAAGCCAGGGGTTTTATATCTGTGGCTTTACGAAAGCGGTTTCGTTAAGAAGGGCTTAGCGCATTAAAGCTGAGAGACTTTTCTAAAACGGTGCCCAAGACCACAAGGTCAGCTCCCGCATTCCAAGCCAATTCCATTCCTTCAAAATCAGTGATTCCACCTCCGACAATAAGTGGAACATCAACGGCATTGCGAACGGCTTTTATGAGTTTTTCAGGAATGGGATGGCCTGCGCCACTTCCAGCATCGAGATACACAGCTTTCATTCCTAACAAAACGGCTGCTTGAACTGTAGCGACTGCAAGTTCAGGTTTTGATGACGGGATGGGGAGGGTTTGGCTTATATACGCAGCAGAGGTAAGTGGGCCATCTCCTACGAGTAAATACGCTGTTGCAACTGTTTCGATATCCATGGCCATCAAACGGGGAGCTGCCTCTACGTGCCTCCCGATCAATAAGTCGGCATTCCGACCACTCACTAAGCTGAGAAACAATAAGGCATCGGCCTGTTCACTGATTTGATCTGGTGATCCGGGAAAGATTACAACAGGTAAATTAGTGTGTTTTTTAACTTGGGATACCAGTTGACTGGCATTGCCACTTGATAAAAAACTCCCACCAATTAAAATATCAGAACATTCAGACGCATTGATTTCTTCAATCCAATGTTCCAATTTGATGTCTTTGGGTGTTTTGTCAGGATCTAAAAGCACAGAGAACCTTTTGCGCCCCTCTAGCCTGTCCGCTTTTAATTTATCTAACCAATGGTTTGCCATATCTTTTCTTTTATTAAATCCACAATATCTCGGTGCCTCATCACATGTCCGCAAGGAACTTTTAAAAAATAAACGCCGCGAATAGCACTGTCATTTGGGCTGAGCTGTTGAAGCGTTTTTTGAAGTGGCAGCGACCATGAATAGGGGATGATTTTATCTCTGCTTCCAAAGATAAAGTATCCGGTCTTTTCAGTGTTTGCATTCTCATTCAAAACCTTTGCCAGTTTGTTTTTTTCTGGCCAAAATTCTTTGTGCCCCATCCAGCCACGTGCGACCCTCTGTCGAATTTCAGGGTTGTCTGTGTGGAATCTTCCGAAGTGATGTTTGTGTTCAGAGATGACTCTGAGTGTCCGCATCGCATCGATGATCCACCTGTTTGTTTTTGGGTATTTGTCTACCAGCCCCCATGTAACTCTGCCGATGTGCGTGTTTACGATGAATTTATAAAACCTCCCCATTTTAAGTCCGTCGGGTGCCAATGCAATGACTCTGGAAAATTTGTCTGGAAAATCTTGAAACAATGTGAGTGCAATTCTTGCACCCATGGAGTAACCTAAGAGTTCAAAGCGTGCATGGTTTGCTCCAATGTAAGACTCGACCGCATCGATCAACACTTGAGGAGACAGAGGTTCCTCAGGTGACATTGGAGGGAGTGGTTTGCTGCTGCCGTGGTGCAAAAGACTTATTGAAAGCATGGATGTGTTTAAATCATACAGCGGCATGAAATTCTCCATTTCTTTTGCTTGCCTGTCGAACCCGTGAAACGCGACAACTACTTTCGAAGCCGGTGTGGGGTTTGACGCGGAAATCTTCCATGCTCCGAACTGCCATCCATTGTATTCCCACTCCACATATTCCCCATTATTCATTTTGCTAAGTTCGGGCTAAGAAGGGTTACGAAATAAACATTAACAAAGTGTGGAAAAGACATTGCTTTTTTCAGGCTTAAATAGTTGTTTCCTCATGTAACTTTGCATCGGTTTAAGTCATTGTTAACCTGCTATATCTCACATGATATAGTCGGATAAAAAAAAAATGCCTAAAGATTCTAGCATAAAGTCTGTACTGATTATAGGGAGTGGTCCCATTGTCATAGGTCAGGCATGTGAGTTTGACTACAGTGGTTCTCAAGCTGCTCGCTCTTTAAGAGAGGAAGGGATAGAAGTCACCCTGATAAATTCCAATCCAGCGACCATCATGACCGACCCGGTTATGGCGGACAATATTTACCTCAAACCTTTAGAGCCAGAATCTATCGTTGAGATTTTGAAGATTCACGATATTGATGCGGTGCTTCCTACAATGGGAGGTCAGACAGCTTTGAACCTTGCCATTCAATGTGATGAGCTTGGCATTTGGGAGGAATATGGCGTTCGAATTATTGGCGTTGATATTTCTGCAATCGAAATCACTGAGGACAGAGAGCAATTCAGATTGTTAATGGAGCGCATTGGGATCCCCATGGCACCTCAATCAACTGCAAAAAGCTTTTTGGAAGGAAAGGAAGTCGCACAAAAGTTCGGCTATCCCTTATGTATCCGGGCGAGCTTTACGCTTGGAGGCGCAGGAGCTGCAGTGGTTCATACAAAAGAAGATTTTGAGGACAAGCTTACTTCGGGACTTCATATCTCACCGATTCACGAGGTGATGATCGACAAGGCATTGCTTGGATGGAAGGAGTTTGAATTGGAGCTTTTGCGCGATTCCAACAACAATGTCACCATTGTGTGTTCTATTGAAAACATGGACCCGATGGGGATTCACACCGGTGATTCAATCACGGTTGCTCCGGCTTTGACTCTTTCGGATACGACATATCAACGTATGCGTGATATGGCGATTAAAATGATGCGTAGCATTGGTGAGTTTGCTGGGGGATGCAATGTGCAATTTGCGGTGTCTCCTGACGAGAATGAAGATATCATTGCTATAGAAATTAACCCTCGTGTCTCAAGATCTTCAGCCCTTGCCTCTAAAGCTACGGGATACCCCATTGCGAAACTTGCGTCTAAACTCGCAATTGGATATCACTTAGATGAATTAAAGAATTCGGTCACGGGGTCTACTTCGGCCATGTTTGAGCCTACGTTAGATTACGTTGTCGTTAAAATACCACGTTGGAATTTCGACAAATTCCCAGGAACCAATAAAGAACTTGGACTTCAGATGAAGTCCGTGGGTGAAGTGATGGCAATAGGTCGTTCCTTCCAGGAGGCACTGCAAAAAGCTTGTCAGTCTCTTGAAATAAAAAGGAACGGTCTCGGTGCGGATGGACGTGAATTGAAAGACAGAGACTCGATCATGAGCAGTCTCAATCACCCGAGTTGGAGTCGCTTATTTCACATCTATGACGCGTTTAAATTAGGAATCCCTTTTCATAAAATTCACGAATCCACAAAAATTGACCCTTGGTTTTTAAGGCAAATTGAAGCGCTGTTAATGCTTGAGAAGGACATCGAAAAGGAAACGATTGAAACGATTTCTCGCTCACTCTTAATGGAGGCAAAGAGAAAGGGATATGCTGACCGCCAAGTCGCTCATCTTCTCACTTGTCTTGAAAGTGAGGTTCATGAGAAGAGAAGGGTAGAGGGGATCAAGAGGGTTTATAAATTGGTCGATACCTGTGCAGCAGAATTCCCTGCGGTGACGCCATATTATTATTCTACTTTTGAAGATTCAGAGAACGAAAGTGTCGTTTCGGACAAGAAAAAAGTCATCGTTTTAGGGAGTGGACCGAACAGGATCGGACAAGGTATTGAGTTTGATTACTGTTGTGTTCACGGAGTTCTTGCAGCCAGCGAATGCGGTTATGAAACGATCATGATCAATTGCAATCCAGAAACTGTTTCTACAGATTTTGATACGGCAGACAAGCTCTACTTCGAACCTGTTTTTTGGGAACATATCTACGACATCATTCTTCACGAAAATCCAGTGGGTGTGATCGTTCAGCTTGGAGGTCAAACGGCACTTAAACTTGCCGAAAAACTAGATCGCTACAACATTCCCGTTCTAGGCACCTCATATAAGGCACTTGATCTAGCTGAAGATAGAGGCAGTTTCTCTAAGCTTCTGAAAAAGGAAGGAATTCCATATCCGAAATTTGGCGTTGTTGAAAATGCAGACCAGGCCGTTGATTTATGCAGAGAATTGGGATTTCCATTGCTTGTTCGACCGTCATATGTTCTTGGAGGTCAGAAAATGAAAATCGTGATTAACGAAGAAGATTTGGAACACCATGTGATTGATATCCTCAAGCATATGCCAGAGAATCAGATTTTATTGGATCACTTTATTGAGGGAGCGATGGAATGTGAAGCCGATGCTATTTGTGATGGTGATGAGGTGCGCATCATAGGCATTATGCAACACATTGAGCCTGCTGGAATTCACTCAGGTGACAGTTATGCTTTGCTGCCTCCATTTAATTTGGGCGATTTGGTCATTCAGAAGATCGAAGACTATACAAAGAGAATTGCGGTTGCTCTTGAGACCAGGGGACTTATTAATGTTCAATTTGCGGTCAAGGACGACGAAGTGTTTATTATTGAAGCGAACCCCCGTGCCTCTCGGACAGTCCCGTTTATCTCCAAAGCATATGGAGTACCGTATGTGAATCAAGCCACCAAAGTGATGCTGGGTGAGAAGAAATTGAAGGACATGCCTCATGCACCTCATCTTGATGGATATGCAGTCAAGATTCCAGTATTTAGTTATGAGAAGTTTCCAGATGTAAATAAGGAACTGGGCCCTGAGATGAAGTCTACTGGAGAAGCAATTCGTTTTATTTCGGACCTAAGAGATCCTTTCTTTAGAAAGATATATAGCGAACGTAATCTATATTTGAGCAAGTAAAACAGGTTGATAAATGCTCCGTTCAATTTTTTATATCGTTTTGGTTTGGGTGGTTTGGCGTTGGCTAGATCGCATTTTTGGCAATCGTCGAAGAAAAAATTTTATACATAGACAAGGAGGTGGCTCTGGCCCCACACCGAGTTCCAATTCAAAGAACAAAAAACCCAACGATGACCGTATTGGAGATTATGTTGATTTTGAAGAAGTAGAGGACTAGACGCTATCTTACCGACCATGAAAAAAGTATTTGATCAAGTTCTACCCCACGCGATAGCTGTTGTTCTACTTTTTTTGATTGCAGCGGCCTTTTATTCTCCCGCTTTTATGAAGGGCGAACGTATGAAACAGGGAGATATTGAGAAGTTTAGAGGGATGTCTCATGAGACGTTAAGCTATGAAGCTGTTGAAGGTGAAAAACCATCTTGGACAAACAGCATGTTCTCAGGGATGCCTACCATTCAAATTACGGGCCTTGGATTTACAACATTGCCTAAAGTCATTTGGCTCATCTTGAGATTTTTCATGTCTCCAGAACTTATGACTTTATTCATGGCGATGCTCGCAGGTTATGTTTTGGCGTTGTGTCTTAAAGCGCCTCCTTGGATTGCGTTTGTCGTCGGCGCCACGTTTGGACTCTCTACAATAACGACCCTTTACTTGGCTGCTGGACATGCTTCGAAGGTTCGTGCCATCGCTGTGATGCCAGGAGTGCTCGGGGGTGTTATTTGTGCATTCCGTGGCAAAAGAGCTGCTGGCGTTGGTATTTTCACATTGTTTCTCGCGCTACACCTGTATGCAAACCATCTTCAGATGACCTATTACCTGATGTTTCTTGTTGGAGCAGTAGGCGTTTGTGAGTTGATTTCGTCCTTGCGACAAGGCCAAACCAGATACGCTCTGATCACTTCTATGTTTCTTTTGGTGGGCACATTTTGTGCTGCTCTCCCTCAGTCGGCAGAACTATATCTCACTCAGGAGTACGCATCTCAGACCACACGTGGAGAGGCAATATTAACGGATCCGAACGCTGCAAATACATTGCTTGCCGAAGACGGACTTGCGGACCATTATATATTGGAATACAGCATGGCCCGAGGGGAATGGTTGTCGGTATTTGTGCCAAATATTAAAGGAGGTTCAGACCCACTGTACTGGGGAGAACAGAGATACAGTGGTGGCGCTTTTTATTTCGGAGCCATCGCATTTGCTTTGTGCCTTGCATTCTTTTTCGTCGGTAAGGATCGCATGAAATGGCCCCTTTTGTTTGTCACTGTTCTGGCGATTCTTTTGTCATGGCGTGACACGTCTTTTGTGTCCGATTTTTTCATAGATTATTTCCCCCTTTTTAATAAATTTAGGGACACGAAGATGATGCTCGTCATTGTGCAAGTTGCCGTGGCTACTGGCGCAACACTTGCCCTCAAAGAAATTTGGGAGGAAACGAGTTCTAAGAATTGGAAGCCTTGGCTTTATTCGTTTGGAGGAATTGTAGTTGTCTTGGCGCTTTTTTATGCGCTTCCTTTGGTCTTTTTCGACTTTACTTCAAGCATCAGAAATGATCAAGCGGTGTTGCAATTGGGAAAATCAAGCGCGGTAGATTTGAGGATCGATATTTTTAAATCCGACATTCTAAGGACCATGGGCCTTCTCATTGTGTTCCTCGGCTTGGTCATTTTAACACTCAAAAACATCCTTAACCGAAAGGCATCGATTGCTCTTTTGTCAGTTCTCATGATTGCCGAAATAATCGCAGTCAACAGTCGGTATTCGGTCAATTGGGTGCCTGCGTTTGAGGCCGCTTACCCATTTGAACCTACCCCTCCAGATTTGGCAATATTGTCATCACAAACTGCGGGTTTAAATGGGTATGAAGACCTAAGACAGTCTTATATTGAGATTGAAGAAGAGAAATTAGGCCACAAATTGACGCGCAGACATTCAAGGGCAGAATTGGCGGCTTCTTTTGGCGCATTAAACGCGTTAACCCATTACCGTGTCTTCGATTGGCAAAATCCATTTAATGACGCCAGGACCTCTTATTTTCACAAATCTGTAGGCGGATATCACGGTGCAAAACTGCAACGATATCAAGATTTTATTGACCGTGTTTTGCGACCGGAAATAGAAGATTTCAAGGCATTTGCAGAATCCTCAGGGATTGGATTGGCGACCACGCGTCTCAAAGCTCTTGCCATGCTTAACACCAAGTATATCATTCTGCCCGGCGCTGAACAACCTCTTCCTTTAGGAGGTGCATTAGGTCCCGCTTGGGTTGCAGACAACATTCTGTGGGTGGATGATGCTGAAGCTGAAATTTCGCAAATAAGAGATGTAGACCTCGCTTCTACGGCGATCATGCACACAGACTTTTTGTCGGAAACAGCTTCATTTTCGATTCCGGACAGTGATGTTTCTTCGGACAACATTTCGGATGTTTCTCTCATTCATTATCATCCTGATGGATCTACTTATGAAGTAAGTACTGCGCAAGATGGATTGTTCGTGTTAAGTGAGGTTTGGTATCCTGAAGGATGGAAAGCAACAGTCGATGGAATAGAAGTGCCTCTTGTGAGGGCAAATTATATACTGCGTGCGCTTCCAATAGCAGCTGGGCGCCATACAGTAGAGCTTAGTTTTGAACCTTCAGGCAGGAAATTGGCAGGGTTAGCGAGTGGATTGGGATCTGCTGTTTTATTGATCTTTCTTCTCTCCATGAATTATATGGCATATAAGGAAAGCCGTAAAAGTGTAGGGTAATGAATCTGATTCACACAAGTTTATCGAACGATTGGGATGATGCGTTTTGGGCCAAATGGGACAACTTCCTGACAGAAAACCCAAGCGCATACCTTGACTCAAGGTCCGTAAAAGCAGCGTTAGATGTTCCACAGCGCGTATTAAGAGCACTCTGCTGGGTAGATCATTCGAGTAATATTTTAGGAGTTGCAACCACAGAAGATACTGCAGCTGTCAGTCAATCAAAAGGTCAGTTTCTGAAAGCAGACAGGCCTGTTTTTAAGCTTGCGCAAAGATATTTATATCGTGGAGATGGCAAGTTTAAACTTAATATCAGGGTTTTAGGAATGGTGCTCTCCAGTGGAGATCATGCATTTAGATTCTCGGATAATTTGTCAAAAGAGGAAATACACAATGCCATTGACGAGGCGGTATATCTTCGTCCATTGCCGGATTCAAACGTTCCACGGTCAATCCTTGTTAAGGATCACTACAGTGAGCTTCCTTGGGAAGATCGGTTTGCTGGGAAATCCAATTGGCATCCCAAATGGGTGGATTTGGAATTTGACCCCGTGATGGAGATTGATTTGAAGTCTGATTTGAAGAGTTTTGAGGATTATAGCAATGCTTTACGGAAAAAATCCAGAACGAAAATAAGAAAGATTTTTAAAAGTTCAGAAGAGTTGGTTCAAAGGGATTTGTCTCTGAAGGAGGTGATTTCGCTCTCTGATGAATTGTACGATTTATATTCAAAAGTGTATGGAAGAGCTGGTTTTCAACTGGGGAAACTGCACAAAGAGGATATCATTTCCCTGAAAAAACATTGGGGAGTTGACTTTCCAGTCATTGGTTATTATTTTGAAGGAAACCTTGTAGGATTTCAGTGCGGCATCGTTACCCATTATACTGTAGAGGCTTTTTTTGTTGGTTTTAATGAAGATGAAAACAGAGTCCATGCAATCTATCAAAGGATGTTGCTTGAATTTGTAACTCAAGGGATTGAACGAGGATCAAGTAAGATTTCTCTTGGCAGAACGGCATTGGATATTAAATCTTCATTGGGAGCCACTCCCAGAAGATTGTCCTGTCATATGAGGGTCAATAAGCCTGCGATTCATTTCTTATTAAGAGTCATTGCTGGCGCTTCTTCACCGAAAATTCCACAACTTAAAAGAGCGTGGAAAGATGATGTTATTCAACCCTAAGCGATATTATATTCGCATTTTTATACAGAAATTACATGAACAATAAAGTAGCATTCGTATTGATTGGTGTTTGGCTTTCAGCGCTTACCTATTTACAATTCTCACCTGAACCTGTTGTGATCTCAGACAAAGCATCTGCTGTGATTGCCTATGTACATGGTGACACCATTCAGCAAGGCATGTTGTTAATACAAAGCTTGGAGGCGACCCTCAGAGAAAAAATGACAGAGGTTGAGTCTGTTTTGCAAGCGCAAGCTCTCCCACTACAAGAAGAGGCGCAAGAACTGATCAGCTATGCAAATTCAGGACAGGCATCGTCTGATGAGATTGATATTGCGAGTCGGAGGGTAGGCGAAATTGAAAATATGTTAGAAAGGATGCAATACGAAGCTGAGCAAAGTTTTGCACTTCGCGAGAAAGCGATGCAGGACACGATTGCCAAACATCTCACAGGCACACTCCGTACATTTTCTAAAGATCGTGGAATTGATTTGGTTTTAAATTGGGGTCTCAGTGGTGAAGGTGTTCTTTATGGGACAGATTCACGTGATATCACAATCGAGGTTTTGGAAGCGTTAAACGTACCTAAATAAATATTTATTATGATTCTCTCTGACACAAAAAAGAAGGAGCATATTGTTGAGTATATTTTGTTTTTATGGCAAATTGAAGACCTTATTCGCGCCGCCAAATTCAATCCAGACATTCTTGAGGGTTGGGCGGAGGAAACTGCAATGCGGGAGGATACTGATCCTGATAGAGAAAAAGAATGGATCGTGGGGTTGGCTCAATCTATGCGTATAGAGGGAAAGGAAGAGTCTGGCCACGTCACCAAAGTAAGTGAACCATTGGTCGAATTGGCTCACCTTCACGAAATGCTTTTAGGAACGGTTGAAGATTTAAGATATAAAGAAGCATTTGAGACAGCCAAACCTTTCCTGAAAGAGTTGAGTGCAAAGCAAAATGATGAAGCTGTTCACCCCGTAGAGCAATTGCTTATCGGGTTATATGGTTGGTTGATGTTACGAATGAAAAAACAAGTCATTTCCCCTGAATCTGAAGCCGGATTTGTTTCTTTTAGAAACTGGGCAAATGCACTGGCAAGGGGTCATATGAAAGTGTATTACGAAGCATAAACAACAATACTATCCTTGTTTTGTTGTTAAAAACTCAAGGGAGTCTATGTGTTAACCGGCTTTCGTTTGGCGATTTTGCAGTATGCTACCTACTACACCTCTTCACAATATTCAGCTATGGAAAGCTGAGGTGATAGACCCCTCATCTGAAGAAGGGCTGATACGCTTTGCAACATTAAAATCAAAAGGACTGATTCATTCTGAGATTGATACTTTAGAGAGTCAGGTGGTAGAATTGGCCATCATTCGAAATCCATCTCTTAAAGACAACCCCTTAGGTCTTACAAAGGCGATAAGCTCAATCATTGGCAATAAGAACTGGGATACATATGGGCGATGGGTGTTGTTCCCATGGAACGGTTGTGCTGTAAGGTTGCTTCCACCTTCGTCGTTTGTCGAAGTAAGAACAAATCGCAACCGAGATAGAATCACGACGCAAGAACAGGAGATTCTGAGTGAAAAAACAGTGGGGATAGTGGGACTTTCTGTAGGTCACTCCGCAGCGGTAACAATCGCAATGGAAAGATCCGCCGGGACAATTAGAATTGCCGACTTTGATGATCTTGAACTTTCAAATTTGAATCGGATTAGAGCTGGAGTGTTTGAATTGGGTCTTCCCAAATGGCTTATTGCAGCGCGTACAATTGCAGAAACAGATCCATATATAAACGTGGAGGTTTTTCCCGACGGAGTACAAGAGGAAAATATTGACAGCTTTATGAATCAATGCGACGTTGTCATTGATGCCTGTGATGGACTTGCTGCAAAAGCGATGATTCGAATGGAAGCATTGGAAAGGAAAATCCCTGTCATCATGGATACAAGCGACAGAGGGATGCTTGATATTGAGAGATATGACATCCTGGATTTTACAGATGGTTTTCTTCATGGTCGGATAGATTCTGAAACGATGACGTCACTGAGAAAAAGATCTCACTGGGATACAGAAACATTAAATTTATTTATTGACTTCTCAACCGCTTCTGAAAGAGGCCAAATCAGTTTGGCGAAGATGGGTACTGAACTTGTCGGTTGGCCCCAATTATATTCTGATGTCGCTTCTGGCAGTGCTTTTGCAGCTGAGGCTGCGCGCAGATTGCTGCTTGGAGAAGATATTCCTGATTCACGATTATACCTTGAAATAGATGAGCAGCTCTCTGTCAAGAACTAGCGCCGAAAAGCTAAGACGCGCGAAAAGTGTCAAAGAAGTTCACTTACGGGTGCTTAGGTCTTCTGAAGACCTTGCGCTTTCACACAAGATGGTGGAAGGGCATAAGCGTGTTTTAAAAGCCTACGGCATCAATAAAATATCGTCATTTAATTCTGATTGGATCGGCAGAGATGATGTCGTTCTCATCGCTGCGATGTCTGCGGATGGGGAGCGTGTGCTTGCAGGTACGAGATTACAATCAGGCCCTGAACCTGAAGGCTTTCCTCTCTATAAAGCAGTAGGGGAGATGGATGAAAATATTTCGCCTTGGTTGAAGTCAATTATTCCAGAAGGAACCATTGAACTAAATGGCATGTGGAATTCAATTGAATTGGCAGGGATGGGTTTGGGCGTTGAGTGGATGGTTCAGTCTGCGATGGCTTCTATGTCGATGTTGGATTTAAGAAATCTGCTTGCGCTGACATCTCCTGTTACGAGAAAAATGAGAGACAGGATGGGGTGGAAGATTCATGATGAGTTTGGCGATGAAGGGTATTTTAAATATCCTACTGAAAAATTAAGAGCGAGCATAGAGCATTTTACTTTCCCTGACGATCTCCCCAAATCTGTCCCTGAGGTCAAAGTATTTATGGAAGGTATTTGGGAAGCCCCTATCGGACACGTGATGCATTTTGAAGGACCCAAAGGGAAACTGAAAGTCATTTTTAACTTTTCGATATGACCAATAGAAAAGCCATTTCTAGGCTTTCGTTTTTATTATTTGTCGTGTCGATCTTTTCTTTTCAGGCTTCTTCTTTTGCCCAAAAGTATCTCGGTTCTCGTCTCGAGATTTTATCTACAACGGAGCTTAATGCAGATGTACAATCTCCAATTGATTTGCTTCATGAGACCTGGGTGAGATCCGATTTGGATGTGCCAAACCTTGGGAATTCTAGCAATTGGGTGTGGGCACGTTTGGATTTAGATCCTGTGATAGATGCTGGACTCAGTGTGGAAATTGCTTACGCTACGATTGATTCACTGCAAGTCTTTATGGTATGTGATGGTATTGTTAAATCAAAGAGTTCTGCAGGTGCCACTATTCCTAGATCTTTGCGTGAGCAACAATTGGGGAATTACCCATCCTTTCCCATACCTGTTGAGGACTGTATGAAACTCACTTGCTATATACGCGCTTGGAGTGGAAAGCAGATTTTATTGCCTGTGCGTGTTGAGGGTTCTCGGAAACTTTTGACGGATGGTCATTATCGCGATGTGTTTTTTGCGATCTATTTCGGAGTCGTCATTTCCCTTCTTATTTATAATCTGTTTCTTTATTTCAGTGTGAAGGACAACAATTATTTACAGTATGTCTTGTTTATTATCGCTGTAGGGGGAACACAGCTCGTGCTCAATGGATATGATCGGGTTTTTGAATTGATTTCTTCTCCTTGGTTAGCGCTTAGAATAACGCATATTTTCGGTATTTTAAGTGGTGTGTTTTCTATTCTTTTCGTCAGGAACTTTTTACACTTAAAGTCCAAAGCTCCCCTCTATCATAAGATTTTTGGTTGGTTGTATATCCCGTATGTTTTTGCATCCATACTGTTGGTTTTAGGATATTTCAATGCGTCATATGATATGATTAACGTATCCGCTTTGTCTATTGTTCTGCTTGTCCCTGTCTCAATTAAAGTCTGGAGAAGTGGGGATGAATCCGCAGCTTATTTTTTAGTTGGATGGTTGGTTTTTATTACGGCCGTCACTGTATTTGTATTGAAAGATTTCGGGTTAATCCCCTACAATGAAGCCACACTGTATGCCCTTCCAATTGGGAGTGCGATAGAGTTGGTGGTTCTGTCCTTGGCGCTAGGGTCACGGATTAATCAACTTAAGAAGGACAGGCAGAAGGCAAAAGAAAAGGAACTCAATACTTCTCTTTTGAATGAAAAAATTCAAAGAGAACAAAACGTTGAACTTGAAAAGAATGTGACTGAGAGAACTTCTGAGTTAACTGAAATGAACGATTCATTGGCAGAAACACTTGAAGATCTTAAATCTGCTCAACAGCAGTTAATTCAATCTGAAAAGTTGGCTTCTTTGGGTCAATTAACTGCGGGCATAGCACATGAATTAAATAACCCGATTAATTTTGTGACCTCAAGTACACAATCTCTTAAAAGAGATTTCTCTGATTTAAAAGAAGTCATCCAGTCTGTTGCTGGTCTTCAACCCATGAGTGACAAACTGTCTGATGAATTGGAGGTTGTTATTCAAAGAATGAAGGAATTAGATATTGCATTCACACTCAAGGAAATTGATGAGCTTTTGGCTGGTGTAGAAGACGGCGCAGAAAGAACTGCTGAGATTGTAAGCGGTTTAAGAATTTTTTCCAGGATGGATGGCAATCAATCATCGGATGCAAATATCAATGAACTGTTAACCTCAACCCTGATCATTTTGAGGAGTAACCTGAAGGACGAAGCAGATGTTTTAACGGAGTTCTCAGAAAACCTACCCAACATTAACTGTCAGCCAGGAAAATTAAATCAGGTTTTCATGAATATCATCACGAATGCGGCCCAAGCGACTATGGAAACGCAACTTATTCGTTCTGAAAGGGAAGTAAAAGTAAGAACACGATTGGTGAATGATGCGGGGAAACAGTTTATTCAAGTTGACATTACCGACAATGGTGTGGGGATGTCAGAACAAAAAAAGTCACAAATATTCAATCCATTCTTCACAACGAAAGGAGTGGGGCAAGGAACTGGACTTGGGCTTAGTATCGTAAAGGGAATTCTAGACGATCACGATGCGACAATAGAAATTACATCTGAAATAGGTCAAGGGACGACCTTTCTTCTTAGCTTCCCATTATGATAAATGTTTTATATATCGATGATGAGGAGCATAATCTAACTTCTTTCAGAGCAGCATTTCGCAGGACTTTTCAAGTCTTCGTAACGACTGAACCTTCTGAGGCTGTTAGAATATTAGAAGAAAACCCCATTGAAGTTGTTATCTCAGACCAAAAAATGCCCACGCTAAGTGGTGTCGAGTTTTTTGAATTGATTATGCCAGAACATCCCAATCCAGTTCGGATGTTGTTAACTGGACATGCTGACATTGATGCTGTTATAGATGCGATTAACAAGGGTCAGATTTACAAGTATATCAGCAAACCTTGGAACGAAGCTGAGTTAAAACGTCTTGTTGAAGAAGCGAGTGAACTCTACCAATTCAGAACTGCCCAAGACACGCAGGCTTCTGATTATAGTAAAAGATTGTATTCTGCTCAAGAGAAGCTAGAGTCCTTGATTTCAGAAATTAAATCCTCTACCGATATCACGAATGACAACAAGGAAAGCTATATAGAAACGATTAACGGAGCAATCTCTTTACTTCAAGTTCCCACTTAAGTCTTTTCCATGTTCAATTGAGTTCGATTGTCTTTAAGCGTTGTATCTTGCGGGCTAGATTTCATATCACATGCATGTAATTCTAATCGATGACAGTGAAATTGACAATGCTGTCAATAAGAAGTTGCTCAAATTGGCCCGAATCTCGGACGATATTGAGGTCTATACTTCACCGCGCCAATCTTTGGAAAATGTAAAAGAGTTAGGCATTACATGGACATCTCCACGACTCATTCTGCTCGATCTATCTATGCCAGACATTGATGGGATGCAATGGCTTGAAATATTCAGAGAGCTCCCCGATCAAGTTCAAAACAAGTGTTTTATTTACGTCCTAAGCGCATCCATTGATCGCAAACAACTGGCTCTGGTCGATGCCGACCCTTCTGTAATCGCATTGCTTGAAAAGCCACTGGATGTATATCTACTCCAGCAACTCATCAAACAAGAAGCTTAGCATATATCAAGCTTAAATACGATTTAGAGGTATTTAAAATCTTCTCCAGTTTTGATTTTCAGCAGGGTTTCATAGATAAGTTTGATACAACCTTCAATGTCATCCTTGTGAACCATTTCTACAGTTGTATGCATGTATCTCAGAGGGAGAGATATCAATGCACTAGGTACACCACAATTAGAATATGCAAATGCATCCGTATCTGTTCCTGTAGACCTTGAGGCAGCCATTCTCTGGAAGTCAATCTTGTTTTCCTTTGCAGTTTCAATAATGCGTTTTAACAGATTGTTTTGAACAGCTGGCCCGTACGTGACAGCTGGTCCTTTCCCCGCTGTGATGTCTCCTTGCTCAATCTTATTTACCATTGGAGTTTGGGTGCAATGGCACACATCTGTCACGATAGCTACATCGGGTTTGATTCGTTCCGCGATCATTTGTGCGCCCCGTAATCCGATCTCTTCTTGGACTGAATTTGTGATATATAAACCAAATGGCAATGTTACTTTGTTCTCTTTTAGCATTCTCGCCACCTCTGCGATCATGAAGCCACCCGCTCTGTTATCTAACGCTCGGCCCACATACCAATTCTTATTCAAAACCATAAATTTGTCTGGATATGTCACCACACAACCCACATGAATCCCCATCTTCTCGACTTCTTTAGCGTCTTTTGCGCCAACATCTAAAAAGATATTCTTGACCTTTGGGGTTTCTTCTTTTGCTGCAGTTCTTGTGTGAATTGCAGGCCATCCAAACAATCCTGTAACAGGACCTTTGTCAGTATGGATGATGACTCTCTTCGAAGGTGCGATAAGATGGTCACTTCCTCCGTTCCTCCGCAAGTAAATGAAGCCCTTAGGGGTAATGTAATGAACGAACCAACTGATTTCGTCAGCATGTGCTTCAATCACAACCTTGTACTTGGCCTTTGGATTAATTACTCCTACAGCGGTTCCATACGTATCGACAAAATGTTCGTCGATATACGGTTTTAAATAATTAAGCCAGAGTTTTTGACCTTCAGCTTCAAATCCTGTAGGTGAAGGATTGTTCAAATAAGTCTCTAGAAATGCCTCAGACTTCTTGGTGATGATTTTATTTTTTGCCATGTTGTAAAATTATCATGGTTTTCCTTATTTGGCGATCTTTTTTTGAAACCTTATTCAACTCCTCTTGTTCCTATTTAGACAAAAAAAATCGGACTGAAAAATAATTAAATCCTCCAGTCCGATAAAGCAACATGGCTTAAATCTTAAAAGCAGTACTCATTTTTTGCGATACAGGTATCCGCAACCCTACGCCTAGCCTCTTTACAATTGAATGGGTCCACTTTTGTAAAGCGCTTCATTCCAAGCATCATCATTTTAAGTTCATCTCCTTCTGCAAAACCGTTCAGCGCTTCCTTGCCTGCGATATTGATTTTATCTGCGACACTGTACACATACGTTTGCATCATATCAAGTTGTATAGAGGCCGCATCTTCTCCTTTTGCTTTGTGAAGTTTCTGTACTCTCAGGACCAATGACTCTGCGGTGTATGCCCAATTCATCATGTCGGCAATATTCATTAGGACTTCTTGCTCTTTTGCAAGAGTCATCATCAATTTCTGAGCAGCTGATCCCGCCACCATGAGTATTGATTTCTTGAAATTCTTGATGTAGAGATGATGGCGGTCGAAGATGTCAGTGGGTGGGGGTCCGAATTCTGGAATCCCAGTCAATTCACTCGCCACTTCCATCGCTGGCCCCATTAAATCCATCTCACCTTTCATTGCTTTTTTCAGGATCATGTCCACAGTAAGCATTCTGTTGATTTCATTTGTCCCCTCAAAAATCCTATTTATTCTCGCATCTCGATAGGCTCTTTCAACTTGAGTTTCTGCACTGTAGCCCATCCCGCCAAAGATCTGAACGGCTTCATCTACTACGTAATCAGCTACTTCGGAGCATACGACCTTCATCATCGCACATTCTGGAGCGAATGACGCGATCCCTTTCAGGGTTGCCTGTCCGTGCTCAACGCCATTTGCTTCCAAAGCCTGAATGGCATCATCGATGTTCTGAGTCGCGCGATATACCGCTGTTTCTGCGGCATATGTTTGAATCGTCATCTCCCCAATTTTATGACGAATTGCGCCATATTTAGCAATGGGTCTCCCGAATTGTTCTCTTTCGTTTGCATATCTTATCGAATAATCGATGCCTTCTTTACAAGCTCCAATCACAACCCCACCTAGCTTTATTCGCCCAATGTTTAAGATGTTCACGGCAATTTTAAAACCCTTCCCTCTCTCATAGAGTAAGTTTTCAACGGGGATTTTTACGTCATTGAAAAACACTTGTCTTGTGCTCGACCCTTTGATGCCCATTTTCTTTTCTTCGGGATTCATCGTGATGCCTTCGTATTCTTTTTCTATAATAAACGCAGTCAGATTTTCGTCATCGTCAATCTTTGCGAATACAATAAAAATATCAGCGAAGCCAGCGTTCGTAATCCACATCTTCTGCCCGTTAAGGACGTAATGTGAACCGTCTTCACTCAATATAGCTTTTGATTTGGCGCTGTTTGCATCTGAACCAGAACTGGGCTCAGTGAGGCAATAGCACCCTTTCAATTTCCCGGTAGCAAGCCCTGGGATGTATTTCTGTTTTTGGGCTTCATTCCCATAATAAAGAATCGGAAGTGTAGCAATTCCAGTATGCGCACTGAAACTTACAGCAAATGAGTGGCCTCCACCGACTCCTTCCGTAATAATCATTGTGCTCTTAAAATCCATTCCCAAACCACCCAATGATTCAGGTATCGAGCTACTAAGTAGACCCAATTCCCCTGATTCCTCAAGAAGTTTAGGCATGAGGCCTTCTTCTTGATTGTCAATTGGATCAAGATTGGGAACTACTCTGGAATTTACAAAATCCTTCGCCGTCTGTTTCATCATCAGATGCTCCTCGGTCCAATCTTCTGGTGTAAATATTTCATCGCAACTCACGTCGCGTATGATAAATTCTCCTCCAGTTATTGCTTTGTTTTCTTTTAAGTCGCTCATGATAATTTATTTAAGAAGTTCAAATACGCCAGCGGCTCCTTGCCCGGTTCCGACACACATGGTTACAATTCCGTGTTTTCCCTCCCTTAGCTTTAATTCATCTAACAGTTGAACGGTCAGTTTCGAACCCGTACAACCTAGAGGGTGGCCCAATGCAATCGCTCCTCCATTGACATTTACCATTGCTGGGTCAAGTCCCAATTCACGTGATACGGCAACACTTTGAGAAGCAAAAGCTTCATTTAATTCATACAAATCAATATCTCCAGGCTTTAACCCAGCTCTTTCCAGTGCTTTAGGTACAGCGTGAATGGGTCCCATTCCCATCACCCGAGGTTCGAGTCCGCTCACATGGTATGCCTTCAGTCTCGCGATAGGTTCTACATCTAATTCTTTCAGCATGCGCTCACTCACAATGAGTACGAATGCAGCTCCGTCAGATGTTTGAGAACTGTTGCCGGCTGTGACTGATCCTCCCTGAGTAAAGACGGCTCTAAGTTTTGCAAGCGCTTCAGGTGTAGTACCCCTGCGAACACCTTCATCCGTATCTATTGTTGTACTTCTTGTAGCGGGTCTTTCGTCCTTATCTAAATATGTTTCTTCTACTGTGATCGGCGCAATGCCAGTTGCAAATCGACCTGCGTCAATCGCTGCTGCTGCACGCATGTGGCTTTCCATTGCAAAAGCGTCTTGGTCTTCTCGACTGATGTTGTAGTCATTCGCCACAGCTTCTGCAGTGAGCCCCATACCCCAATACCATTCTGGGTTGTTCTTGGCAACTTTTGCATTTGGCACCAATCTCCATCCTCCAAATGGAATCGGGGACATTGTCTCAATTCCACCTGCAATAATGCAGTCTGACATGCCCGCATGAATTTTTGCAGAAGCGATTGCGATCGATTCTAATCCAGAAGCGCAGTACCTGTTCACAGTCATTCCAGGAACTTTCTCGGTGTCCAGTCCCATAA
>Ga0115005_10000797_pt1 | contig 24582 bp, 14 predicted proteins | sample ArcOceMetagenome_FD_87163 | JGI IMG/M metagenome (GOLD analysis project Ga0115005, IMG submission 87163) | Marine eukaryotic phytoplankton communities from Arctic Ocean - Arctic Ocean - Greenland ARC118M Metagenome | ecosystem: Environmental > Aquatic > Marine > Oceanic | place: Arctic Ocean...
AGCCTGCCAAATTATAAGTAAAAAAAGAAAAAGTGCACCATTCTAGGATGATATTCTAAATTTCTAATTGTTAATGTGAGGTGTCTGTAAAGGTTCACGACTGAGAATATATGTCGTAGGATACGTGCTATTTTAGTTAGTATAAAGTTTTTATAAAGCAATGGCCGTAAAGCAGCTAAGACTCCTCGTGGCGGTGGGTGGCAGCAAATGTGGTATGTTCGAATGTGGTGGTACCGTATGTTGAATGTGATTGGTACTGTAGTTGACAACCAAAGTGACATTAACAAGCTACCAGTGCAACCTATTGCAGTAGAAGTATTCACTTTATATTCACAGTCTGATGCTTGGAAAAATACCTTTCTTGATCTATCTGTTATTTGCGTTCAAAGCATTGTTCAAAGAATCTTCCGCATTTGTGCAAAATGGCTTGCGAAAACCTCGAAATGATTGCCGACATGATGGCAATTTAAGATCTCCACAGAGCAGTCGGTTGTTCCACAGTAATGGCAACAACCTCAGCAATGATGATATATCTAGAAGATGTGCCGTCGAGAAAATGATTCTATCTTCGTCAGCATCTATGGTGATCAGAGTTCAGCCATCTTACAGTATTGAAACATCTACAAACCCCAATAATTTAAAATGTCTCCTTGATCTACCACCCATCACTGAAAATTGCGTCCGGATCTACCTTTGCCGCCACGGCCAAACTGAAAATAATAGGTTGCGTAAAGTTCAGGGAGCAAGGGTTGACCCACCCATAAATAAAACAGGGAGATTGCAGGCAATCAGATTAGGTGAAACATTGTCTATGTTGAAGCAAAATGACGTTGATTTCCCTCGTATAGCTCTCCATTCAACCCTACAGCGAGCACGCGAGACGGCAACAGTTGCATCGCTCGTGATTGGAATGGCAAGTTATGATGAACATGAGAATGCGGTATATGTTGACGAATTACTCGGTAGTGAGTCGCCCATTGCCATTAAGGACTTCAAAAACACTCTGGATTTACAAGCTTTGGATTCCCTTGGTGAGGTTGATTTTGGGTCGGTAGAGGGAAAATCTGTTAATGAAGCAAAGGAGGAGATGATGGCGACCTGGGCAAAATGGTCACTGGGGAAGATTGATGCAACTGATGGAGGAGATGGGGAAAGCGGAAGGAGTGTATTGCAAAGAGTCAGTTTGGCATTGAACTCTTTGGCTGAAATTGCAGCATCGAATGGGGGGAGTGCAATCGCAGTTACTCATTCTACATATCTACGCATTTTGTTGTGCGTGGTACTCGAAATTTCCTTGTTTGAAGCTGCTTCGTTGGAACAAAAAAATTGTTGCATCAATGTATTAGATGTTAGCTTGAAAGAGACAGTCAAGATTTCTTCCAAGTCGGATGTATTCGGAGGAAGGCTTTCAATGGCTCCTAAAGATTTCAACTTAGAGTTCCCCAGGGCCCACGTGATTCGTATGAATGAGATAAGCCATTTGGATAGTTTACTGTAACTATCACGGGGCACAAAAAACACACACAAATTCTAAATATCGTGCACGTAGTGGTTCCATTTTTACAATAATCTTGAAAGTGGAAATAAGGACTTCATAATAAATCTGTCTTCTCTTTTTCTTAATTCTGATTCTTCTGTAAAGTTTGTTCCCACTCTGTAAAAGTTCTTGTGACGACAAATTTGGAGATTTTCAGGTCGTCATTCACAAGGAACCTAGTCTGGCCTTCTACCTCCATTGGGTTACCAGTGGCCTCTATGCCTCGTGAATCCCCAGACCAATGTCCAGTTTCGTACCAATGCGCAATCACCCAGTTATCGTCATGACTACATTTTGGGCCGTAATGGAAAGCAACCATGCAATCAGGATGCGCCTGTAAAAATTCCATGCACCTGTCCGCTAAATCATTGGGGTTAACTTCTCTTTCAGACGAGTTGATACTGCAAACATCGCGTATAATTGCGTTATCGGCAAAACAGCTCGCAATTTGATCCCTGTCCTTCTTATTTACGCCATCAAAGTACTTGAAAACTACCTGCTCGCGCTGTTGAGGGCTCGGGGAAAATCCTCGAGAAATGCGTGCCAAACCGAGAAGTGCCAGTGGTAGTGCAATGATGAGTGTCTTGTTTTGATTCATCGCGAAGGTTGCCTCTGACTGGTGCTGGCGGTACCGTACAGCTGTATCTCAGCTGAACTTGTTACTCTTCTCGTAAAGAAGGTAAAGTTATAAATGATGCATGATGCTTTACCGCTTTACCTTGAACCTGCAGCAGTTATTTTTTCTCCCAGTATCAAGTAACAGTCAAGTAACGTTATATGTCTTAACTATCTTTTCAGTTTCCATAGAAGTCTACTAGCTTTATTACTTTTTTGATAGTTCTGTGCTCTAGTAGCTCTTTGATATTAATAGAGAACAGCTTGCTTGCTAGCAATAGTGCTAATTCCAAAAGAACTTACGTATGTTGAATTAGATTAAAATCAATGCATTTCCAACCACCATTGTTTGGTAAATGAATTGAAAACCGTCTTGGAAAATTAGTATACCAACATGGATTTCAGGTCTAGAGTAACGTAGTTTTTATGTTTTACATGATTCAGCGCCTGAAAGATATTCGATGTAGACTGCTCATTCCCCAAAGTTTTGCTAACAGCTAGAATCATCGACAACGCAGTATTTCAAAATATCCCTTTCATTCTCTCCATTTTCGTAGCCTGACACAAAGATTCCTGTAATAACCTCTCCTTCTTTTCCCCACCGTTTCATATTCGCGCGTGCGTTTTCAGATAGGGTGAGCGAAGATATATCTCTACCACATATCTTTTCAACCCGCTTCGCAAGAGGTATTATATAGTGAGTGAAGAAACCAATTTGGCCGACAGCCCAGTTCGGTGAGGGATCCGGCATAGCACCGTGCTCGTGACAAGCCATGAGCTCCTTGTAAAGTCTGTAGTTAAATTTCAAAAAGGTTTTCCAGTCTTGCATCAAGTGTGCAACATCACAGATTTGCATTAGATGCTCTACTGCCACACAGCTCTCCAGTCCATCTTGGGAGATAATCAATTCGTCTGCATTGTCTTCAACTTCCCTTTGGCTCAATCTGAGATATTTGACTAATTGTCCAAGATATGGTAGGACTGGACATAGCTTATCATCATATGATAAACTTTTGGGTGTGATATTCTCCTTATCAGCGTCTATGATGCCCTCTCGCACGGTATGAGCAACGTCATAACGACTTATACACATCTGCACAGTCTCGGGCGTTGCAATGTCTGTGCAGAGAATTGCCCAGAAGACGCATTTTCCGAATAAGAAGCGGTCTTGAACCCTTGGGAAGATTGCCTTACGGATACATTTGTACTTTTGGCGAAAGAGAAGATCTAATGATATCTGGATGGAATTGCGCTCTGCGCAAGGACCGGTAAATTTTTTGGCGATCTTGTGATCAGTCGCTTGGAGAATCTTGTTGCTCTGGCCAGTGTGTTCAACATCATGGATGAAGCATGCAAAAACCATTACAAAGTGAATGAAGCTGTCTTGCCACATATGTTGACAAATGGAACCGTTGCCCAACTGTCCATTTTCAATTGAGCTAACAATTGTGTCAACCATTTTGTGCATAGAAGTTGTGACGTGCACAGCGTGCTCGAAATTGTGGAAATTGACTGGATTGTACATTGATGCTATCTCACTGACGTATGAACGCAATTGCAGTTTCTGTACCTGCGTCATTGTATTCTGTTTTCGTTGCTCCATAGCAATTGAAAGCCTATGCTGTAGCATACCAGTTACACGATCGATCATAACGTCAATGTTGTTCGTGGCTGTTACAAGTGGAGTATCTGGCAAGCCAATTCTCAACCAGGTTTGTCTTGAAAGAGAGATACTTTGGATCACTGCATCAGTCGTTGCCGAGGGACTTGATTCTACGTCTCCAAGCAACACTCTGTCCGACGTAGACAAGTTAAGCCCACCAACGCTGTTGATCCACCATGTATGAGTCAGCCCCTTCCCTTTCACAGCAACACCTTTTACCCCATTTTCTTCCCTTTCAACAACATCAAATGTGAAGTTGGGGGCATCTTGCAACAAACGATGAGTGAGTTCGGAGCACTGAACCTTCATTTGTTCCGAGCTGGATTCCATTCTTGAAGCTAAGTTAACGGTATCTCCAAAGAAACAGTATCTGGGCATGGATTTTCCTACAACACCTGCGACTACTGGGCCGCTGGCAATACCGGTTCGAATATATATTCTATCTCCGGCTGTTGTCCTAAAGTTTTTGACTAACTCGATAACTTCCAAAGCGAAAAGGACAACTTTCTGTGCCGCCTCGGGTGCAGGGATTCTTTCGGGTGCGCCACAGACAACCATATATGCGTCTCTGGAATAGGAGAATGAATAGGTAAGCGTTACAATTGTAGTTGGTGTGCAACTGTGGTGAAACAATGAATCTGATCAAAATACTCACCCTATTGTTTCGACCTTATAGACACCGTATTTCTCGGATACTTTGTCAAATTCAACATACAACTCATTCAACATCTTCATGACTTGAATAGGTCTCATGTCGCCCGCAATTGACGTGAAGCCTACGATGTCTGAAAAGAATATAGTTACAATATTGTAGTGCTCGACAACAGTCTCGTTCATATTCAATTTGTGAACAGCGCTCTCGGGCATAATTTTGTAGAGTAGTAGCTTGTGGAGCTGTCTCTCAACAAGTACCAGTGCAAACATGATTGTGACGAAGAAGCAACCGAATACAGTTGCAATTCGGATATACACGAAATCTTTTTTGAGATCACAACTGTGGCTAACTCGCATGATCCACTCGCCATTTGGGGATTGAATGGCGACAGATGCACTGGTATCGTCGTCGATATGAGATATATGATGTGATGGATCTGTGTGGTTCATTTTTTCTGGTGAATGAATGTTCGTAGCAAGTGTGACATTCTGCAATGAAAAGGTGGATAATAGTGAGATTGAAGTATTTGATGATAATTAATTTGAAAACCACCCAAAGCAACTGGTTTTACTTACATGTTTCATAGTCATTCCGGTTTCAGGGTCGACCATGTGATCTGTTCGGGTGAGGAGGTAGTGCATTTTCTTTTCATTGAAACGAGTATCCACACCACTAGCTTCCTTCAGGTTTGACCAGTGGATAAAATGCATGACAAAACCAAATGTGCCTTTTGACTTTCCATCGATCGTATAATTATACCCAGGAAAGTTGACAGCAAGATGAGCACAAAATACCTCCGCTCCGTTTTGCACAAAATCATCCATAGGACCGACGATTATGATCTCGTTAGCATCGTTGTAAATTGAGCGAAGGCGCTTCTGCCATACGGCACTTGGTGAGTTTATGGGGTCCCAGCCGATATCTGCGGTACTGTCCATAGGCGACTCAACGCTGAAGTCCTTTGTATTGACGACGGGATTCGTCAAACAGAACACCCCGTACGGGGCAAGGCGATAATTCACAATAATGCCGTCAAACTCAAAGTTGGAGGTGATTCCATCTACAATATTGCCGAATTCCTTTGCCAAGATGGGGTCATCGCAGATTCCTGTTACGTTTCTATAGTCTTTCATAGTGGTGCTTCTCGGTCCAAATTCTGCTGGAGCGGACCCGTTAACGCCATAGTTTCCAATCTGTAAAGGAAGATCCTTAAAGTAGTTCGAGTGAATGACAGCTTGCTGAAGGGATCTTAGAGGGATCAATGTCTTGCCAAACTGGTCCGCAAGGTAATTTCCCGTCACAAGGGCTTCCCAGCGAACCTCGTGAACTAGTCTGTCAATATTGCGTTGACAAATCATCTCGACAATCACCAAGGACACTGTCGTAATTGCCACGAACACGATCAAAGAATAAATTCCGATATATGGATATCTGACAATGGTTTGCAACACATGGGAACAGTTTGACAAACACTTTCTAAAACAATTAGTGATCTTCTCAGAACAAGAGGCTTGGTCGTGGTCTTTGCTTTCGTCGTTAAAAGATGAGGAACTTCGGCTGTAGCCGCGCTTAGTCATGAGGGACCAAATGTTGTTCCTTCCCGCAGAGTAACGAGACGAATCAGTAGAGGCAGAATTACTTGCCTGTTCAGAGATAGTATCAGTAGAATCACATGATGGTGATGCTGAAGAACCTTCCTCTTTGTGGTACTTGTAACGGTTGAGGTTGTGTGTACCATGAATCTCTTCTTTGGAGAAGTCAGGGAAAACGTGGCTGTAATCTAGAGAGTCATGGTCAGATTCCGACGGGGGTGTGGGAGAAAAGTTCTGCTCTGTACCAATTGTTTCGGTTTGGGACCTAGTAGTAGCAGACGACATGGTGCTGTTCTCAGTAAATGATGACTCCCTAATGCAGTCGAACCAATGTTACTCCCAGCTGTGTTCCCAAATTTCTGAAGGTATTCAATAATTTACAGGGTTGCAGCGAAACACTTTAGGTTGCCTATTAGAGATGAAGCTAGCTGGTGGAGTTAGAAGTTATCAGGACCGCTAGTTTGAAGTTGGCGTTGTATAGTTGTAGCTTCACGAAACACACTTGCAAAAGCATCTTCTACGGTAAAATTAGAAAAACATCCTATTCTAGGCTACTTTCAAAACTTCTTTTTATAAGTAAATTGTCTACGATGTTTTTACTTATGCTTCTACTCTAGAAAGAATCGTACCAAGGTTGAAGGTAGCAGGAAGATTAGAGTCATGAGTCATGAGTCATGAGTCATGAGTCATGTCTCGTGTCCGTTCCAGGTCACAATAATTCAATCGTTCATACAAGGCATAATGGAACCATTCGTAACGAGTCATACACATAAAGGACTGCATTGATGTCTTCGTACCAAACCACTCCGCTAACAGCTCACGAACAAGATGTCAAAACACAAGCGCAACTAGATTCCATCTCATCCGAGATAAAGGCGAGTCAGTCACTCACTTCAGATCCATTTCCAATCACCGAATCATCATCGCTATTTGAACCAAACTCAAATTTTCAAAAGGGATGCAACTATCTTGGCACTAGGTATAAATACTATAGGAGTATTAGGGGCGATGGAAATTGTTACTATCGAGCTTTCCTCTACTCGTTGTGTCAGAAATTGTATATTGAGAAAGAGGAACTGCAGCGGGTCCATGCATATGTGAAGTCCTCTATTGACACTGTTGAGACGTTCGGATATGAGAGGTTCGCTGTTGAAACCTTTCATGAAGAAATGGTCGATCTCCTTGGCAGAGTGGCATCCGCAGAAAGCTTTACAGAAATACATGAGATGCTAAACGAGGAGAATGGGACAAGTGATTATTGCGTATGGTATTTGCGCGTTATTACTTCCGCATACCTGAAAGCAGATGCGGATAGATTCATTCATTTCTTGGACGATCCAAATTATTTTGATGTCGAAACATTTTGCCGGAGGGAGATCGATCCAATGGGAAGGGAAACTACAATGGTGGGCGTATTGGCACTAGCGGAAGCGTTCAATGTCACCGTTGACATAGAGTACTTGGATGGTAGAGATATGATTGATGAAAAGTTGATAAAGCATTCATTTGGAAATGAAGGAGCCGCTTTGACGCTTACAATGTTATATCGACCAGGACATTATGACATCCTTTACAACTAGGAAAGCTGTGAAATTCACGAAGAATCTGCGGCAAAATTATCGAGCGGATAGAATACTCCCTCAGCTCTCTTGAGTGGCATTGCACTGAGATGGTAGAGATCGGCTGGTAGACACAAATATAAAGTTGATTCGTACGTGTAGTGAGGATTATTATTGCTATCATATCTTTAGTTCTCAACTCTTCTCAACAAATATTGTCAAACTTATTAACCGTAATGATTTCTTCTCGAACGCTTCATTCACTTTGCGATTGCTGTGCTAACGACAAATCCGATCTTCTCTTTGCATGCCATCATAAGTGCCGCGCTGAAGACTCCCCTAGTCAACTCTGGCCAGATGCCCTGAAAACATTCACCTAGACCTCCATTTGAATACATTTTCAATATCATTGCCGGAATATTAGGTTTCTCATTAGTTCCATTACTGTCGCCTGGGAGCTTCTTTTGACTTTGCAACATTACCTTCGCTCTCAGATATGGGAAGACAGCGACTGTGGCTATTGTTCTTGCAACCATACCTAGCAGAAATGCCTCTGATGTAGTCAAGGTATCTGAATTCTGTTTTTTTCCGCCATTTGCATTCAAAAGCTTCTTCCTGATCAACATAATTTCTTTCACCTGTTCAAACACAGTATACTGAATCGCAGGTTTCAAACAGAGAACGGTGTAGGCTTGAATTCCCTTGTACATTCCTTTTATTCCGTCTCCCTCCGACAGCATACTCATCAAAATAGCTATAGGGGCTTTGTTCCCATTATCCCCTGTCTGAATCTGCGTCGTCCAGCAATCCAAGGGAAGGGTAATTGGCAAATGTGCCCACTCTGCCATGCAACCTAGAATAAGGTTTACAGCCGTGCCCATTTGCTTCTTCGATCCGGTGAAGAGTGAATATGAATTCTTCAGCGTAGTGTAGGCAAAAAAATACAAGGCTTTCTCGGTGGCAGATTGAAATGCAGATGTTTCAATACCGGCGTAAAAGGGAGTGATTCCGTCTTTGGCATACATATCCCTAGCATATTCAATCATTGTCATGGATTGCTTCTTGCTGTTTGAGGCCGAGTCGGGTTTTCCAATCACCTCAACATCGTCTTCAGCATTTGATTCTTGATCTGCATTTTCAGATTTCGTCGCTTCTGGATTCTTTTCGTCGGGGGTGCTACTACTCGCAGTTGATGACTTGGACTCGGCCTGCATTTTTGTCTTTAGGACCTCGAGTGGGTAGAGCGCAGAAGCACTGAATGCTCCTCCCAATGATCCCGCAATGACTTCAGCTGCAATTGATTCTCCCATGTTCTCGATTCACCTTTGGATTATTTGTGTGATGGATAGATAGACAGATAGATAGATGTAGAACAGGAGGTTATCTAGAGTGGTATGTACAACAATCAGTATGATAGTTATGGCATTGTGGCATTGTAGGTTGTACGTTGTACCGGTACAAGTAGTCTCTAGGTTGTCACCGGACAAGGCTTGGCTCATTCACCACCGGGGGTCATTGCGATAGACCCCTGTCGGGTTGGTAGCTGAGCGAGGAAAAGAGTAGTGACGCAGAATACCAACAAAACAAGAAGAGGAGGGGAGAAAACGCGAAAAAAGAAACGTCAACAACCTGCCTGTTGCAGTCGCAGCAGCAGGCGAGCCTCTCAAATATTCAATAGTGTTGGCAACTTCCACCTGAACTACAGACTTCCCTGCACTTCATTCTAGCCATTCGCTGCAGACAGTAAAGTGCAGACTAGATAATTTTGTTTTACTTTCTTCGGTGATAAAGAATACGAAAATGCTTGGATTCAACCTCCTGAAGCACCTGCTGATAATATCAGCCCTCGCAAACATTGATGCATTCGCTCCAAAGGCGTTTGTTTCCAGACATGCTTTATCCAAGGCTGGATCTGAGTCGTCTTCTGCTCTGTCTTCCTCCAGAGAGTCGGCTGCGCCTACATTTTCATCCGCTGCAACTCGCAAATCCAAAAAGGAAATAACTTATCCCTACGATATCTCCAAAATTAGGAACTTCAGTATCATCGCACATATTGATCACGGAAAGTCAACCCTTGCAGACCGTCTCCTTGATACCACAGACACTGTCTCTGCACGTGATATGGAAGCACAGCTTTTGGACAACATGGATATTGAACGTGAGAGAGGAATTACTATCAAATTACAAGCTGCCAGGGTAATGTACAAGAGTAAAAAGGACGGACAGATTTATACTTTGAACTTGATTGATACACCTGGGCACGTTGATTTCTCATATGAAGTTTCCAGGAGTTTGGCTGCTTGTGAAGGTGCTATTTTGGTTGTGGATGCTAGTCAGGGTATCGAAGCTCAGGTGAGTGATATTTGCACACAATTACTGTAGAGTTGATTGACGATTTCATTTACACGAATTGAGGATGATGCTATGCCACGTACTGCGTGTCTTGGCATTGCACGATATAAATGTAATATAGACGAGAGTGCTAATTCAATTTCACTTCATCTCTACATTTCTGCAGACCCTTGCCAACGTATACCTTGCACTCGAAAACGACCTAGAGATCATTCCAGTCCTGAATAAGATTGATCTTCCTGCAGCCGACCCAGACCGTGTAGCAGAAGAAATTGAAGACACTATTGGACTTGACTGCACAGATATTATCCATGCCAGTGCCAAGTCTGGTATCGGTATTGAAGACATTATGGAAGCGATCATTCTGAAGGTTCCTCCTCCTAAAAATCCCGAGCCTGATTCACCCTTTAGAGCTCTCATTTTCGATTCGTACTATGATCCTTACAGGGGAGTTATTGTTTTCTTCCGTGTTGTTGATGGAGAAGTAAAGAAGGGGGACAGTATTCGTTTCTTGGCGTCGGGTGCAGAGCACGACGTTACTGAAGTTGGTGTAATGACGCCCCAGCAAGTACCTGTGACTAGTCTGCAGGCTGGAGAAGTAGGATACATCTGTGGAAGTATCAAGGATGTTCAAGATGCTCGTGTAGGAGATACCATTACATTATCTACTCAGTACAAGGCTGCTGCTTCTGTAATTATGAAGGCGAATGGAAATAGGCAAATCAGTGACATTGAAGGTGCAGTTCCTATCACATCCCTTCCTGGTTATGCAGAGAGTGTACCAGTTGTGTATTGTGGACTCTTCCCTGTCGATGCTGATGACTATGAAGATTTGCGCGATTCTCTTGGAAAGCTTAGATTGAATGATGCGGCGCTTTCTTACGAGCCCGAGGTTTCGGGAGCCATGGGATTTGGATTTAGATGTGGATTTTTGGTAAGTATTTGTATGCATGTGAATTTGTTGACTTTTGACTCGCTCTCTTGTTTCATGCTAATTCGTTTATTTCTGCACAGGGTTTGCTTCACATGGAAATTGTTCAGGAGCGTTTGAGCAGAGAGTATGATATGGACTTGATTGTCACTGCTCCTTCTGTAGTTTACAAGGTCGTTCAGGGAGAGGGAGAAAAGGAAAAGGTAACCATTGTTGATGCGCCTAGCAAGATGCCTGACCTCACCAGAGATATTAGAGCTCTTGAGCCTTATGTGAAGATGGAGATCCTAACACCAAGTGAATATAATGGAGCAATTATCGAGCTTGGACAGGAACGTCGTGGAGTTTTGAAGGATATTAAGTATTTGACACCTACACGCTCCACTATCGAGTATGAAATTCCTCTCGCAGAAGTTATCACTGATTTCTTCGATCAGTTAAAGTCGAGGACCAAGGGATATGCATCCATGGAGTACAAAATTATCGACTACAGAGAAAGCGACTTGTGCCGTCTTGATGTCAAGATCAATTATGAGGACGCACCACCTTTGGCGTGCATTGTGCATCGGGATCAAGCACAGCAAATTGGAAGAAAGTTGACTGAAAAGTTGAAGGAGTTAATTCCTCGGCAAATGTTCAAGGTGCCAATCCAAGCTTGTATAGGTGTGAAAGTAATTGCTTCTCAGTCCATTTCCCCCATGAGAAAGGATGTTTTGGCAAAGTGTTACGGAGGAGATATATCCCGTAAGAAGAAGTTGCTCAATAAGCAGGCGAAGGGTAAGAAGCGTATGAAAACAATGGGCAAGGTGAATGTGCCTCAGGAGGCATTCATGGCTGTCATCAAGCTTGATAGAGGAATCTAGTTACAGCCGTGTCAAGGCATCGTATATTCAATCTACGTTATAAAATAGATTTTCAATACTTTGAACTTGTTTTCTGCAATGATTGTTGCCAAAAATATACACCCTGTAACAAATAAGACTCAAATAAGCCACTGTCGAAAGTAGGAAAGGACAAGTATACGTATGCTGGTGGCTGGTGGGGCCTCGTACCGCTGGATGATAAAAAGATACGTGGAGCATCGCACAGTTCGTTGCAACAACAATTTCTTCAAGTACGGGCATGACTTAGACATTTGCCCGATCAATCAAATACTGTAATGGCGTGCGCTCTGAAGTAATTTGAAATCACTAAATACACGAGAAATGTATTGTTTAAATTCCTAAACAATCTGAAATCACTCGAGATGTTGATGTCGGTTCTTGTCTGGATGCTGGATGTACATAGTCAAAAGTCAAAACAGGAAAATCCAGCGTACAATTACCTACGATGATAAGTGGATACGACGCCTCATTACTGTAAAAAACTGTAGTCAAAACCGTACCGTACAATTACCTATTAATAATATATATGGATACGACTCAGTTCAAATCATTTCAACTCACGTGGTCTGTTTTATGGAAATGCACTCTTCACACAAATAAAGCCATTACAACAAACATCAACATCATGTCCGGCAACAACACCAACAGATATTGAATATTGTTTAGGAAGAAATCCAAATGTGTAAGTGAGTGAAACTAGTATCTTGTGCGTGGACTTTACACCACGATGAGTGAGGGGGCACTTCTGTTTTTACGGATGAACCCCTGCAGATCCAAATAATTTAGTTTTATGAGAAGGTTAAACATTTTCATCGTAGACATGATACTTATACTATTGCCCCTTCAACGCAGCTGCGCGAAGCAGCTTTAGGCTACACGATCCTTGCGTGATTGCTTCGCTTTTTTCTCGCCCTTTTCCTGCTCGCGACAACAACAGAAGAAAAAACTTGTTTAAGCACTAAGCACTAGCTAGAGAGGCGCAACGAGACCAACAGAATCACAAAATCTCCGCTTTCCATATCCTATTTCACTCACGAATTGCTGATACAGCTGGCAATGGTATCGCGAAAGGCTTCATCGCGGTTACAAAGTCCGACAAAGGCGCAGCTAGCTCGAGATGGAGACACAAGAACAAAGGCAAAGCTTGAAATACAAAGAAAGAAATTGGCAATTTCCTCTTCAAACGCTAATCCTTCACGGAGCCCTAAAAGTGATCAACGTATAGATAGTTCAAAGGTAGAGGTAGGAAGTCCTAAGAGTCAAGGTCCACTATCTTCGAAGCCAAGGAGTGCTTCTAGTACTAGCAAAGATCATAGTAAGGCAAAAAGTCCTAAAGACGACCTCCCAAGATCCCCTAATTCCATGTCGAAAACGCGAAATAGAAGATATAGTTCACAACATAGGCCTCCAAAGCAGCCCGTGACTGTTACTTTATCTACTAGTATAGAGCTTAAGAAGCCAATGGCACGAAATCAGCACTATCTGTCCTCCCCTGACAGCAGCATTGACAACTCATTGGAACACAAGTATGAGTATTCTCTATCCAATTCTCTGGATTTCAATTATTCTCTATCTGAGTCGATGCACAAAATTGATGACAGCAGCAATCATAAAAGTTTTGGAGCTGATTCTTTATTTGGTTTGAAGGTGGACCAAACAATGCTTCAGAAAGATAACAGTCCACAACTCAATGATAGTCCAAAGATTCAAGGCAAAGGTAGTGACTTTGGGAATGATAAACCGCCGTTGCCGCAAGATAAAGTCGTCATTCCACGCTTTGAACTTGAAGGTTCGCTAGATGATCATATGGGTCTAACGTTGTTTCCAATCAAGTCCCCTGCCATTTCTGGTGACGCAGCGTCTGTTGTAAGCGCGCTTACGTTCGAATATGCGAACTTGGAAGCCTATAACATAAATCTTGACATGCCAGAGGTGGGGAAAGAAGAGATCATGCATGAGCAATCAGCATTAACAAAATTAAAGGAGATAGATGGCAACAAGTCGTCACAGAATGGGCCCAAAAAGTCTGAAAGATTAAATGTTGTGCATGAAAAGGTCGTTGATTTGCGAAGAGAAAACGTGGAACTAAAGAAAACGAACCTGCAGCTGATGACGCAAGCGAAACTAAGAAGGGAAAAGGAGAAGAAAGACGAATTGAACTCGTTACGTCTGAATACGATTACTGAGAAAGTAGCCAATATGCAAGCTGAGCATCAGATGTTGAGAGAAGCGAATGAAAATTTGTTACTACAGATTGATAAATTGGAATCTAAGAGCATTGGAAGCGACGTTGAGGTAAAGAGTAACAAAGCCAGAGGCAGCGACGATGAAGATGAGAAAGTTGTTTTGCGTGAAAGTATTAACGCCCTTCCATTGTCGCCAAAGAAAGAGGCCGTGCGGGAGAAGATTCAAGAGAAATCTATGGCGGAGAACAAAACATTGATAGAAAATTATTCTTTGTCTGATGAATCTTTTGATAAAAAAATTCGGTCAAGAAGTGAAAGTTCTTCTTCGATGCAGTTGAATGAAATGTCAACGACGTATATAGAAACAAATGGAGACAAAAAGAAGCAGAGTAAATGGCATTTTGGCCGAAAGGTCGCGAAAGCACATTCATCTTACAAAGAACAAATTGATATGAAGGAGAAGGTGACTGAATTGGAATTTAATGATTCTCAGCAAAAGCGACGCATAGAAGACTTGGAACGCCAGCTAAAGGAAAAGAATCTTACCGAAACAAATCTGGAATATCATATTGAGAAATTAAATAATGAAATGATAAACCTGAGGAGACTGAAGAACTTGGAGACTGAAGAACTTCGCGATGCGTATAACGAGCTCAAAGACGAGGCTTCGCAAGTTGTCGATTGGCTTAAAAAGCAACTTGCAGATAACCAGTCGAAACATCGCGCTGAAGAGATTGCGAAGGCCGTGGAGGACAACGATTTAGAGAGTCTCACAAAAAGTGAAAGAGAACATCTCTTGATTGAAATTGAGGAGGAGAGAAAGAAATGGATTGGAGATCTGGGAGGTAGTCCTTCTCGTCTCGATATCATGGTACCGTTGAAAAACGAACAGCTGGAGCTCAGCATTCTTCGCGGTTCTGACAGCATTGATGGTTCAACTATCACAAACCCTTTGTCTCCTTTACCATATACATAATTTTTCTTGAAACAAACTGCATTTTCTATAGTACACTTCCGTGGTGTAGTTTGAAGTTGGGAATTTAGTATCTTGAAAGTATCACTTGCCTTCTTGCTCTGACAATGTTTTTACCGTTCAATTTCTGTTGACGTGAGTATTTGATGCGTGTGGCACTTTCCTCAACTTCATAATTCTCGTTCTTTCTCCTTGTCTCGTTCCACGATGGCAAGGCATGTTTCTCTTTTTTATTCAAAGGTGATGGTTGCTGAGTATCATTGGTGACCTTGACCTACCGGCGTCATGGTTGGGCAAGGTTTTTCTGCTATTTACGCAGTACAGCCGCGCAATGTCTCTTCAGCCCATTCAAGTCGGACGAATGAAGGGTCGACACACTAATAATCTGGGATGGATCGTATTTCTGTGACAGGACAAGATCTCGTTTGCCCCTGTAAGATATGCACAGAGTTAGCACCATCCTTGTCAATTTGGCTATCAGGTTATCAAATTTGGTGCAACGCTTCTTGTAGTATGCCGAAAAACTACGCTTTAGTAATTTAGTTTGCGGTGTCTATGAGTTGCGATTGAATCTGCTGTATTGGATGCTCTTACCGTTCAAACCCTTTTTCGTGTCCATTGGAATTGTCCGCCGGAAAGGAGATACCAGGGTCTCTATCATTTCTTCTGCCAAAGAATTTTGTCCATTAAGAAATCCAGCGATCGCCTCCAACAGATCAGAATCATGTCTAATGCTTCGAACGGCTGTGGTTCTAGTTCTCTCGTGATTTGACAAGCAAAACAAGGCTGTCCAAACAAGTATTTGTAGAATATGGATACTTTGCATCCGAGATAAAGGACCTTCGTAACAGTTATCTCTCAAAATATGTGTAAGCATTGCGCTCGCACTGGCGTATCGGTCAAGTAAAGCAAGTCTTGAAGGTACAGCATGGACTTCATTGAACCAATGCGAATCGTTATTTATTGCAAAGGCTTTGCATATGTTCGTCGTAAATTTCCTTATTCGTTAGTATGGCGAATCGTGCATAATAATCTCATTATAACAATACTGTCTTTACCATTGCACAGTATCTACACGTCTCACTAACTTCTTTTATTTACCAGCAGCACCAGACGTTAAAACTGACTTTTCTCCATTGTAAACTTCGTCTTCGTCGAGCCAAATCAAATCCTGGTGCTCATTGTATGCATTCTCAATACTTGTCCATGGACGAGCGACTAAAAAGCAGACAGTGTGGGTTTTAGCCCAGGATTCCCTGGTAGATTGTCTTTTCTCGGAACCATCTCCGCCAGCAGCTGATAAAACTCCAATAAAAAAATCTCGCTAGATGATATTTGAGGAATTCGATAGGGGAGAGTATGACAAGATAGCGTTATATTGTGTTGATCCTGGTGAGGTGGCGAAGTTGTGAGGGAATTAGTAGTGCAATTCGCAAATGCACCAGTGGTATTGACCGTAGATTATCAGGATCCAAGCCTTCATCATCAGGTGGAGTCCAAGGATGTTTCGGTTCTTCTTCATGGACTTCAAACAAAAAGAGCAATTTCCACACCTGCTATGATTGCAACCTCCATTCTTTTTAATTCTGAGAGTGCATTTTGGACAAGGAGAAGTTTTCTTGGCCATCCATTTATTGCTGTTTCGGAATTTAAAGATAGATGAGTTCACTGCAATAGGAGGATCATTATTCCAAATAGAAAGTTGAACTGATCTCATTGATTCCTGTACTCTGAACAAGAAAGATCCACATGTGACTTTTTCTTGCATTTCGTGCAAGCTGTCGTGTCGCACCAACAAATTTATAATTTGAATCCTCTTCTGTCTGCAGGGAACACGCCATCCTCCTTCACAGTAACCTCCTGGTGTCCCACAATACTGCACGTCTGCGGTTTACATGTGGCTCTCAATTCTAAATCGCATCAAAGCCAGTAGAATGCTTGCTCTTTGATCTCGTTCCTCGGCATTTGTTTGCCTTTCTTCGTTCATTAATAGAATGTGGACGGTGCAGTCCCTCTGACAAAGTGTTTGGAGATGACATTTAAAAGTAGGACATCTAAGAGAAATATCACCCGAAGACTTTGCAAATTATAATTTAAACAGAATAGAAAGGAGGCTGGGACACTGTGGTATCTCTATTCCTAAGATGCATGCTTGCAACGCCTACCACAATTCGTCAGTTTTGTCCCTTCTGTCCTTTTCGCCATTCCATGCATCTGTTGGGATGGGTCGGCCAATGACTTGATGAGGATTCACGAATCCCCACGCAAACTACTCTAGGTTTGACCTAAAAGTAAGTTTTAATATTTATTTCTAACAACTACATTCCAATAAGCTCTGCTGATCCGTTACTGATTCTCGTATCTATATTCCTCGATAATATCATTGAGTCTTCTAATAACCATTTCCTTCTCTTCCAAATCTTGCTCCAGCTTTGCGCATTCTTTGAATCTAGCCATCACACCCATGTTGATATTTTGGTATTCTGATAGACCCTTGAATATATCCAGTTCCTTCTGCAACGTGTTGATAGTGTTTTGGCGCTCGCTATCTCTTGCTATGAGACTTTCGATGACTCCATTCTTTGCAGTCAATTTAATATTGTGCTGTTCAAGCTCTGCAGTGAAATCATGAAGATTTTTGTTTACATCATCTTCAGTATTCCTCAGCGTTTCTAAAGTACGCTCAAATCTAGCCGCTACATCCGCATCAAGTTCAACAGGTTTGCCACCGGAGCGAAGCGATTCAATTTCATTTGTCAGTTTGCTCTCCAGTAGATGTAACGAAATCTTCTGGTAATCATGAAGCAAGGAAAGCTTGTCTGACATTGAAATCAAGAATGATTTACTAGGGCTCATAAATTCTTCGTCAAGTTCTTCCTCTGTTTCTCTATTGTCATCCATGCGGTTGATGAGGACATTGAGTCTTCTTATTATAGCATCTTGCATCTCTTGAAGGAGAGATACCTTGCGTAGATTGATAATTGCTCCACGAGGTCCTGCGGTCTTCAGACTCTGGCCATTAATAATACAGCAACGAGATTAGAAAATATATCAATGTTCATCCTGTTCTGTGATATATAACACTTACTTGTGCAAGGCCAGCTACCTTGGATTTGAGCTGTTTAATCATTCTATCTCTTTCGGCAACAATTTCTCTCAGTTCATCTGCGGTCAGTTCTTCATATTCTGAATCTGCTTCATTCAAGTTTTTCATGCTTGAATTCCTGCTTGAAAGAGACATTTTTAGAGATGACCTGTAAACAAGGGAACGGCGAGATGAATAGGCTTCCTCCAATGATTTTATTTCGAGTTCCCTGGCTTCTAATGCCATAGTTAGATCATCAACCTGGCCTCGGAGGACCATATCAATGTTCATTTTCTCTTTCATCGTTTCTATCCGTTCTTTCAAGATTCTAATTTCATTTTGCAACTCTTCCATGCGACCTTGGTTGTTTTTGGATTTCTCTTCAAGAGAAGAAACATACGCTGCATCAACCTTGATAATACTGGTTGGCCCTTTATTTCGTCCACTATCTGCCGAAACACTGGGATTGACCTCCTTACTTTCTAGTGCCTTGTTAACTTCAGCAAACTGAGCCTCAAGAACAGCTATCTTTTCTTTGTCTGCCCTCGATTCCGACAGCTGTTTCATCATCGCATTGGCCTGCGATCTCTGGCGTATAATGGTGAGCTGATGCAACTTGCAAATTCTTTCCAACTGTTTAATCTCATCATCGGTATACTGAGAAAGATTCGTTATTTTCTTTTGTTCCGCGGCCCTGCCCCCCTGTCCACCAAATCTGCCAAGTAATCCGGCATTGGCATTAGCATTGTCCCTCAATGCCTCAATTTCGTCATCTTTTTCCTTAATTGACATGATTGTTTCTTCAAGAAGCCCTCCTACAGTTTCTATCTCATCTCGTAATGCCTTGACTCTTTCCTCTAGGCGAACGTTTTCTTTCCTCATGTTCTCGACCTCATGGGATGCCGGGCTGGTAGTGGAAGCAGAAGCTGCCTCTGCTTCGCATGTTGCTTCGCCCACTTCATGAGTAACAATATCATCGCTATTTCCAACTCTCGACCTTGATTCCTGGGCCTCTTGCGAGTACCTTTCTTCTGCGTCCCTCAGGTCTTGCTCGAGAGTTGATATATGTTGCTCAAAGTACCGTTTCTCGGCAGATAATCTACTTATCTCTTCGTTGTGTGTGTCTTGCAGCTCTTCCGCGACGCGTTTGTAATCCGCCTTGTCTTCCACCAGTCTCTGAAATTCATCATTGTGAGCTGCTTCTGCCTGCGCTATCTGTTTCTTCAATTCCTTCTTCTCAGCCATTAGACCCTCGATCTCAAACTTGTAGCCCTCTTCCAAATCAGCAAATTTATTCTCATCCTCTTTTGTGATCTTTCCAGAAGATGTGGTCCCATTGATTATGCCACTGTCTAGGCTATTTAGTTTTGATTGTAATATAGATACCTGCTGCTCCAAACTGGCATTCTCAGCTGTGACATCGCTGATTTGTGTATTGCGTGACATTTCCAGACTTTTCAATCGCTGTTCCAAATTTTTCTTCTCTTCACGTTTCATTTTGACCTCGGTATTGTGGGATTCTTCGAGCTCTTTCATGCGCTTTTCATATGCAGCACTGCGATCTCTCAGTTTGCCCATGTCTATCCTGTGAGCACTCTTAACTTCCTCAAGGTGTTGCTCGCACTCAATCTTTTCGGCAACTAATTCTCTAATCTCCGTCTTCATTTCTGATTGCAGATTATCGACCACAGCAGTCTTTTCACGAAGCTGCGAAAGGACCTTTTGGTGCTCTTCTTCAGAAACACCTTTACCATTCTGTATCGCGGGTTTCCATGTATTTGATGAAAAAGTACTAGGAACAGCACTACCATTGAATTTCGCCAGGCTTCTTTTTACAGAAGAATCTTGGTGCGGATTTCCTGGTGCAGTGTTCTTTATTGCTCGCGACGCGGCCATTGCTACCCGAGCTCTGACTGTACCACTAGGAATGTCAAATGCCCGCTTCGCGCGTTGAACAGCACTTTCTGAGCGTTGATCTGAATTCACTGTCGAAGACCCAACGCTTTGCGCACCGGAAAATGAATCGCGCTCCTGCTGCAATTCCTTGACGAGTTGCTTCGATTTATCAAGTTCTGCATGGACGGCCTCTAGTTCGACCATATCTCCGACGTCACTCAACTTGCTCTTCAACTCGGAAATAGTCGAATCCCTGGAACTAACATCTGTCCGAAGGTCATCAATAGTACGGTTCTTTTGCTGGATTTCCTGCCTTGCCTCATGAATCACGGTCTTTTGCTTGAGAATCAAAGCACTTTGTTCTGCCAGTTGTTTTTCCTTCTTTGCAATCATTTCATCACGGCCCCTCTTATCTTCTGCTGCTTTTGCCTCGATTTCCTCAATGGCCTTTTGCTGAGTTTGCATCAGTTGCACGCGATATTCTTCCACCTCTGCATTTGTGAATTGTGATTTATCACCAATGCCAACTTGCGCAGCTTTCGTTCGCTCGATCGCTTCTTTTGTAAACTTTTCCTGGCTCTTCCATTCATCCATAGACCTTTGCAAAGCTTCAATGATAATATCTTTCGACTCTAATTCAGTCCTAAGCATGCCAATCTCATTCGGCGCACCTCCTACGCTTGACAGAGTTTCTCCATCTGCACTTGAACCCTCGTAAATTCCATTTGTCTCTAGAATGCTCTTGAGTTTTGAGATTTCTTTTTTGGAATTTATATCTTTCTTCAGAAATCTTTCCTTATCATTTTCCATCTCAGTGACTCGGTCCACAAGCTTATCCACCTTTTTACCCATGCTCTGAATTTCTACCCGCTTATCCTCGACATCCTTCATAGTATCACCTGCAACTTCAAACAAATCGCAGTACGCCTGCACGCGATCAGGCTCATCCAAATTCATAAAGTCTGACATATGCAACACTGGCAAATCAGTGGCAGTCTCAACACTCTCCCCAATACTCGATGAAACTGAGGCATCATCACTGGAAGGGTCAATATTGACATCATTCATTGGACGAGTGGGGTATGGCGAATGGAATCCAGTTTTAGGAGATGGCGTAAAAGAAGGCAAATTATGCGCCAAAGGGACATCGGGCGATGAGACCTTTTGCTTCTCATAACGGAATTTGCGTCTATCCAACTGCGGCGAAGCAAGTGCAATCTGCGACGAATCTTGTGTTACATCCAAATCAATGTCTGCCGGGAGCGGGAGCGGCGGCGGCGGTGGAGCAGCCTGCACAAACACTGCCGGGATTTTCAATGGCGCAACCTTCTTTCGGTCTATAATATTATTGGGGGTGGCCTTCTTCCGCGTGGGCGTGAACCCAAATACCCTATTCGTCACAGGGTTTGATGTTCGATTCTTCTTATCTTTTTCGACGTCCACTGCATATTGCGCATCAAATTCCGCAAACGGATCGGAAGGAAAATCAAAATCTGCTGGCGCATGCGAGTCCTTATCATCCAAACTCACATTCGGCGCCCATAAATCAACGAATGAACTTTTCTCGTCCGATGGCACAGATTGAAACGAATTAAAATTTTGGGATGATGCTTCACTCCGAGAGGGAAGAATCGTGCGCTTGGTAAAAGATGAAGAAGGCTTGACACTTGGCTGGAAGGAATCACTCGGAGTTGCCGCTCCACCATTATCACTCTTCCTCGATTCCTGCTTCAAATGATACTTGATAAATTCCCTTCGTTTCGCTTTATTCATGGCACCAATCTTGAGGGAATTCATGGAGCGAAAACTGGCATCATCATCGCCATCGGTATCAACATAATCAGAATCTCCTGACAACCTTCGCGCCGCCTTCTTTCTATCTTCATTTCCTCCTTCTTCACCATCATTACCATCACCCGTGCTGAAGTGAGACTTGATAGCCTGAAAGGGTACAAACTGGGTTTCAATGACATCATGCGCCCCCACATCCAGTACATCATCCTGTCTCTTTACAGGGGACATCATTTCTTGGCTCTGAAGACCCTTACGGGTCTTCTTAGTGGGCGATTTCCGAAAGAAACTTCGTTTATAGGATGCGTCATCATCGGAGGAGGAGTCCACATCACTGTCACTTTGGGCATAACTATTGCTATTGAGCGTGGATGGCGGTGCAAAGTTGAAGCTTCCGTCTTCTTTCTTGCACCGTTGCGATCGCCGTGGAGACCGGCGAAATTTCTTCATTTGTCAGCTACAGTATCTATCTTCTTTTGAATGCTGTAGTGGTTCTCGTTATATGGTTCTCTCAACTGATTCGTTTGGTGTGATTACAAAATGACAAGATGCAAATAAATTATTGCGTCTCTATTACTAGTCATATGTTTAATGTGCAGCTTTAATCTTGCAACGAACTCAGTTGTGTCGCGTTCTTAATCTTGACGTCTACAATCGCTCCAACGTATCAAATAGAGAGGTGGGACTGTGTGGGTCTTGAGTCTTGACCAGAGAAGTCGCACGATTTACACCAGTTATAAGTACCAGGTACGGTACCAGTTAGGTAACCACCGTCGTACGGTACACCACCTCAAAAAATAAAAAGGAAAAAGGAGGTTCGCAAAACGCAGTTTGAAGGCGAAATGAGGCTGCTCGTAACCTATGAATCATATTCAATATTCTTACCGATAGGACTACTTACAAACAGTAGTATCATACGATGTCCAGGATGTTCCTTGCCTTGCTTTCCCCCCAGTAATCATACTACTTTTAGCACTTGTCACTACTTGTGTCTTTTGTCTTGTGTTGCACTCTTGCAGTTATGGTTATAGTTTCATAAATGTGCATACATCGGCTTCTTATTTTACTGTACTATTATTATTATGTATTAGGTATTAGTAGCCTGGTGCTACTATCAAGTGGTACAAATACTGAACTTTTGTATTTTGTATTTGGATCTTTACATTGGCAAACGTAACCCAATCCCAATCGCATCCATTTGCTCTTGTCCACCATTGGATGACAGTGTGTTGATTGCTTTGTTCCTACTACCTGGCAGCGGCACAAACTTGTCCGAATTGAGAATGCCACATTTTCATTTCTTCTCGTCTTCTTCCTCATCAATCCACGACGGGTCAAAATGTATTTCACAGTACCGATACGCGTGTAACTGCACAATTGTACCTGGTAGATCTATAGCTTTAAAAATACTATGTCATCTATTCTTCAATATTCATCAATATGCAATATGTTCTCTATTTCAATAATTTTTTAAAACGCACAACAAGAGATTGAAGATGCTTCAAGATCGTTCTTCTCTTGAACTTGCTTGAAATAACCGTTAAAAGGGGGTTTGTAACCTTCAAGAAGAAGATGTTCGAAGAAACAGCTACGACAGAAAACACAAACAACAACATTGAATGAAACCACAAGTTATCATACTATTAATAACTAACCAAGCATACCTACAATGAGTGACAACAGCCTCCCAGTCTCCCAGGAACGCCTTCTCGACGCCGAAGAAATTGATGCTTTGTTGGCCATGGAGGGAGTCATTCAGCGCCCATCTGTCAGGGCACATCTCGAGTCCCTTGCACAAAAGATCAGACGAGATGCAAATGCTCTGAAACGCATGGAAGCCAGTCAGATCAAATCAAATGAAAACATATCCAGCACTAACATGGAATTTGATGCAGATCCTATAGCTGAGATTGCAGCATCTTCAGAAACCAAGACCGTCGAACCCGTCTCTCCCGCACCTCCAGCAGTAACAGCTCCAGCAGCAGTAGTAGCATCTCCTCCCGCTCCCGTCGACGCCAACGTCAACGTCAACGCAACCCCTCCAAAAGCCTCCATGAAATTCAAACCTTTTGATAAATTTTCATTCGATGCCGGATCCTACAATTCTCCGTCTGTCACCATCTACATCATGCTCTCCAACATTGGAACACTTCCCAAATCCCAAATCAACTGTTCCTTCACCAAAACATCCTTTGACCTTACCATCTCAGATTTCGATGGTGCCAACTATCGTCTAGTCAAGGATACTCTCGAACATGACATTGATCCTGAAGAATCGAAAATGAAAATCAAAGCAAACAAAATTATTATCAAGCTGCAAAAGGTCAAGTCAGAATATGGCTCTTACGATAGTTGGAATGAACTCACATCCAAGAAATCAAAGACGGAAGCGAAGAAAAAGAAGGAAAACCCTGCAGCTAGTATCATGGATATGATGAAGGATATGTATGACGGCGGAGATGATAATATGAAGAAAATGATTGGTGAGACGATGATGAAGCAAAGGGAGGGAAAATTGGGAAATGGGCTTGATCAAGGAATGGACGATTTGAAGTTTTAGACAGTGAAAAGATTGTGCAGCTTTGAGGCTACTATAGTAGGTTTGATAGGAATAGGAATGGATTAGAAAACAGGCAGTCGATATCATAGAAGGCGATTGTTAGATTGTTAGATACCAAGTTGAAAAGTTCAAGTACACGTAACGTGTGCTCCTAGTCATAAACAGTTATAGGATAATATATCGCACTTCGAGTTGTTCCTTTGAGGGGATGGATAAACTTTGAAAATATTATGACCAACCGACATAGTATTTTGAATTTTCGAATGAGAAGACGCTCCATCATAAACGCAACGAGAAAAAGGG
>Ga0115005_10000798_pt1 | contig 24578 bp, 20 predicted proteins | sample ArcOceMetagenome_FD_87163 | JGI IMG/M metagenome (GOLD analysis project Ga0115005, IMG submission 87163) | Marine eukaryotic phytoplankton communities from Arctic Ocean - Arctic Ocean - Greenland ARC118M Metagenome | ecosystem: Environmental > Aquatic > Marine > Oceanic | place: Arctic Ocean...
CTCAATGATGGGCCCAGCTTTTCCACTTTGTGTAAATACTGTTTTGCTGTTATTGATTTCCAGGTCATAAAAATGTGGGCAGAGTACTGAAACTATAGTACGTACGTGGTGTAGTGAAATTGATTGAAAAGCACTTACGGACGTGTAGAACTTTGTATTGCAGATTCCACTGGAATCTACATTGATCTTTCCAATAGCATGTGTGTGCCCAGTATGATACCTGGTACAGAATTTGAAGTGAACGTGTAGAAGACTTTAAAGAATTCTGTCACTACTGGTCTGTGTATTTTAAAACTGTTTAGGGGGAAAGTACAGTATGTGTAGTGTACATGACGAAACCATCAACTTATTTCTGTAGTAACCCTCTACGTCCAACGTGTACCGTTACACAATTAAAACTTGGCACTTTTCAATACAGTTTTCACATCCTGATCCCAAAACTCTCTATAACTTGTAATCAGTCCAGTATTTGCATCACGAGCTAGTACTACCTTCCCACTCAATTTCACCACAGGCTTGAAAGGAATGTTAAACATCAAATCCTCATCAAATCTAAATACAATTTCCTTCTCGCTGGCTTCAACAGGTCCAACCAATGCAACGCGAGAGCCTGGTGGCCCCACGAATAATTTGGATGTACCCTTGATCCATTGATCCAATCCATATGTATCTATCTCATCAGTAAAAATAGCTTTTTCGTCATAAATTGATCTCGTCAATTTCCCATTCGTCAAGAAAGCATTCTTCACAAGATCATCTTCTACAATGGATGCGATTTCGTTCGGTGCGAGATTCAATTGTTTGTCGCTTGCAATGGATACAGAAGGAAGAATGGTTGCTGCGGCTGCTGATGTAAGAATTGTTTTCACGAATTGAGACCTACTAGTAGTTGGGACCGTGTAGGCAGAAACTTCTAAAAAGATAAACGCAACATAGAGTAGAATGTAGTGTTTCATTGTGGTTGTGGATTATTTCAGAATGACAATAGCAGTTGTTCAAACTCTTTTCCAACTCAAAATAGTCAGTGCAGTCTACTTGTAGTCAGAGGTATTTGTAATTAAAAGTTTTGCACTTGGTTTCGTGTTCGTCGTCCCTCATTTTTCTCAACCTCAGTTTCAATTGCTCTTTTCATCTCTTTCCCTTTCCTCACTTTCTGAGAGGGTACGCACGAGATCGCACTCATTATTGAATTATTTGTACTTCCCGCAAAACCCCTCTCTTGTGGGCAAACGAAGATGAAACATTACAGGTGTCACCTTTACTCACTCAACACTCAACAACAACGGCACGCTACATACGCTCTAACCTCTAACCTCTAACTTAAGTCCTCATTGTTACAACGCTCTAAGGCACCTTCATCGTTAACAGTATCTTTACAACATCAGAATGGCAGGTAAAAAGAACAAATCTAAAACGGAAAAGCCACCGCCCATTGACAAGTTGCTCATGCCTGCCGTTGTGGTCGTCTTGGCATTTGTCGCTTACTATTTCATGAAAGGGATCAACGCCGATGTAAGTTCTACACCTCCTTAGACTAGAGCATTGGATTCGTTATTATATTTGAAAGGATATTCATCTCACCTGATTGAAATTTATGAAACCAAAGATCCCAAGAATTGATGTCGGAGATGAGCTAGCTCTTCGTGAAGTATTCTTTGGAGAGGGTGAGGGCAAGAACCACGTTGTTCTCTGTCACACTCTTCCCGCTGAAGACTCAGGAAAGAAACCCCTTCCAATCAGCACCGTCTTCCAGGACTCCATGGATGACTTTCAATCAAATAACAACAACCTCGTTTCATTTTCCTTGATGGATTGTGCACATACCCTTCCATCGGGCAAAACTATTCATGAGAAGTTCAAATTGAACCTCAAAAAGCGTCCTACCATCTTCGTGTCTGGTAAAGTCGGGCCACCCAAACAAATACCCGAGAAAAATTTGAAAACTGGTAGCATGCTGACTAAGCTTCTCAAGGGAATGCTTGTACCACATGCTGCAAAGATTGAATCTACCAAGGACTTAAAATCAAAGTGTCTCAATAAAAATACTTGTGCATTGTTGCTCAAGGGTGGTACCCCGACTAAGGCACTGAAGGATGCGTTCAAAAATTTGCTAAATACATATGAGGATATTGAATTTGCAAGCGTTGACTCTCAAAATATGATGTTGATTGGGTTGGAAGATCAGCTTCCTGAATATCAAGGTGGCCACCACAGATTTGTTGTATTCAAGAAAGTAAGCGGTGGATTGGAAACAAAGGATGGAAGACTAGTTACTAGTATGGCTTCTTTGGATACGGAGATATCTTACAATAATATGAGCACTTTGATCAACAATGTACAGAAAGGATCAATTAAGCCAAAGAAACTGAGTAGCTTGCCCCAGGTAAAGACTAGATCCAAAAAATTGGAGGAACAGGAAAAGGCCAAGAGAGATCGTGCGAACAAGAAGAAGCAGCCTCCGACAGAGAAGACGGCTCAAAGCGAAGACAATGATGGAAGCAAGGAAGGCAGAAAAGCAGAGAGAGAGAAAAGACGCGCTCAACATCGTTCCCAAAACCCCGACTATAAGGAAAAGACCCCCGAGGAGAAAGCAGAGATTGAGAGGCAGAGAAGACAGAGAATGGCAGAAGACGCCAAGAAATGGAATATTGGTGACGGTGATTCGGAAGAGGATGAGCCTGTGGATGATGAATCGTACGCAGGTTTTGAAGATGTGGACGATGAAGACGGCGATGCTGATGATCTCGATGATGAGGATGAGGACGTTCTTGATCTTGACTAGGATGTAAATCGTCAAAAAGTAACAAGATAAATGTTATTTTGAAAGTATTGCACTTCGTTTCTTTTAAAAAGTACATGTACGTCTACGCTGAATGAAAAAGATTTAGATGGTCATGCACTTTGACTTCGCCAGGATTTTACTGGCTCCTACCTGCTGGTGAGAAATCATAGTGATATGATACCGCCCCGCGGTACCCCGGTATGTTATTACGATACATTTAGTCTACTCTTTTCTTTTGTAACTTCTGAATTATTTCCCCTGAACGTATTATTTTAATACGTACAAATAAGCCTTTACTTATTTTTATAAATGATAAATTGATAAATACAAATATTCCTTTTGAATGGCCTGGGTAGTCATGATTACTAGCGGGTCGTCTCCTATAAGGATTCTACTTGCTCTTGACTTTCTTTTGATAGATAATGATGCTCCCCCAGTATTTTTTCCCGTATAGACTTTGACATTGCCGAATATCTTGAGGCTTCACTGTGCTCAGACTTTTCAGCATACACACAAGCAATGTTAAAGTAGGATCGTGCCAATGACAACCTATCATTTTTGTTGTCCGTAGTGTTTTTCTTGATTTTGAGGGCCAAAAGATGGCATTTCAGAGCATCATCCAAACGGCCCAATTTTTGTAATATCAAGCCTTGGTTATTGTGAGTGAATGCTATGGATTGATCCCCGGATATGTTGGACTTGAGCTTCATATCCAGTGCTCGCTGAGTGCAATCCAAGGCCGTCTCGTAATCTTCCATTCGACTATAAAGGAGGCTGAGGTTAGAGTTTATGATCGCAATCTGTTTATCGTTGCCCAATGATTCAAAGATATCCAGTGCTCTCTGATAGCATTTCATAGATTGTTTGTATTCACCACTATTTTTCAACATGATCGCCATGTCATTCAAGATAGTCCCGATCACTATATGATCTTTTCCGTGTTTTCTTTCTATGACAGAGATTGCCATTTTGAAGCATTCTCTTGATTTCCTGTATTTCCCCAAAGCACCAAAAGAAGATGCAATTTGCGTGGAACATTCCACTATAGAAAATAGTTCGTATTTTGTTTCACGGGTTATACTCAGGATTTCCATAATGTACTTGGCTTCTTTGAAGTTACAAATAGCATCGTTGTATCGGCCTCTAGATTTCATTATCATTCCAAGCTGATAGAATTTATTCGCAGTACTTAGGTCCGATCGGCCACACAGTTGGTCATAGAATAATAGAACTTTGTAGCGCGATGGTTCGATGAAGCTTGCACCGTAAAAAACTTTTCGCTTTTGCGCTACGTGTATGGCAAGAATTATGTTTGCAGCGAGTATGAACGCTGCAAAATAGTACCAATCTGAGTTGCCGATCCAGAAAATCATGTCTGCAAATACAAGAAGGGTAGGATTTGTAACGCTGAGATGAATACCGCTCCTAGATATTGACTCAACAGTTGCCATACGAAGAATGAACAGTTTGGAAGGGAGCGGAAGAGGAGACCGTTTTCTGATGTAGTTGATGTGAAAGGCTGTAACCAATGGTTACTTACAAGTATGAATATGAATACTTGTGCTTGAGGGTTCCCAAGAGTGCAACACAAAAAATCTGAGTCATAATCAAATGATGGCCGGTGGATGGCCGTGCTGTGTTCAATCTTCAAAGCCTCCCTTCGATTTTTAGCTAAATTTGAACCGTTCAACTTAAAAAATGACTCCATATTCCCACCCCCCCCTAAATTTTTGCGTTGGAAAATCACACCTTAATTGCTAAATCCCCCTAATATTGGGGGGAAGGCAATAGTACAAAGCTATATTAGCTAAGTTTAATGTATCATAAAATATTTACCATTGCCTTCCCCCCCAATATTAGGGGGATTTAGCAATTAAGGTGTGATTTTCCAACGCAAAAATTTAGGGGGGGGTGGGAATATGGAGTCATTTTAAGTTGAACTCCCTCTGACTGAATTTATGCCGTTCAGTCTGGCTACAGTGCGTCACACAACATTTATGGCAAAATCAACATTTATGGCAAAACTCGAAGTTCCTGAATTTCAAACTCTATTTATCTTCAACAGGTAGGCCACAAGTAATTCAGGAAGAAGTTCGCCCCGTGCGTGCGCGTGCAAGCCTGCCCTCCTGTTCAAATTCAAGCATAGGGCGGGTTATTTGTACTCGTACAAGTAGTCTAGACTTTTTCTTGAGATATTTTTGAATGAGTATGTACGTTTATGCGGTACTGTAGTACTTGTTAGGGATTACAGTATTCTATCTTGATTTTTCTACCAGGATGTTTTTGAATTAGCACGTTTATGTGGTACTGTAGTAGAGATTGTCAGAGGTCACAGATTACAGTATTCTATCTTGATCTTGTACAAAAGCTAGCATCAATACCCTAGTACGTGTAAATCCCACAAAAGATGCAGTGGTAGTGGTAATGATTTTTTGAAATTATATGTGAAACAATAATCCTAAACGCATCGGTGTAGAAAAGTTTACTTGCTCTCTATTCTGCTTTATCAATAATTTTCCCTCCGCATACGTGCACGTACCAGGTAATCACTTGTCTACAAACTCTGCAAACTGGTCTGCACTACTAAGGAGATCTACTACACCTTTCCTTTCATTACTAGCTTTCTTAGCCTTCTCAGTCAAGTTCACCCTCAACTGATAAAATTGCTCAGGGGTTAGACTGTCATCTTCATAATATCCCTGGTCAGCCTCGTCGTTCATGATATTTTTCAACTCCACATCCATCACCACGTTTCCTCCCCTAACTTCAACCATTTGATCCAAAAGACGATTCAATTTGAACCTGCCGATAGGCGACTCGGGCAAAGGTCCAAGGACACCAGGGCCGACATATCCAAGCTTGGGAGGGATGATGAGCCGTCTCTTTTCCCCTAATTTCATGGTATGCAGTCCCTCATCTAATCCTGGAAGATTCCTCCCATTCCCATGTTTGAGAAGATAATTCTTGTCAGAGTCGTACGATTGTAGATCTGAGTTTGGCAGTTTGATGTAAGCCTTGTAGGAAAAGGAGAGTAGCTGTCCATATCGTGGTGATAAGGCTGCCCCGTCTGGGGCCTCTTTGAGCACAATATATTTCAAGCCTGATTTAGCTGTGAATAGTGTGACACCTTCCTCGCTTGACACTGTTGCGGGACCAGTTGAGAATGAAGGAGTTACCACTCCCTCAATATCGGCGCTGGCGATTGTCGGGATGCTGAGCGCTGCGGCGATTGTAGATGTGAAGAAGTTTCGTCTACTCTCTGGTTGAGAGAAGGATGAGACGCTCAGCGCATTGATAAGTAGCAGTGCGAAAACTATTATTTTCATATTTTTTGAGAGATGTTATGATGCACGATTGTCGATTGTTGACGCCTAGTTGATTTAGTGACGCAGATTGAAGATTGATGAAGGATTGGATTGATGGATTCGAGGTTGGAGTCGCTTGGATCTTGCTCGCTTGGTGCTTTTGATCTTTCTTTCCTCACAATTTTCCAACCAACCACCACGTACTTGGGATTTTCATCCTCATTCTCTCTCCTCTCGCGGAAAAGACACACGACAGACACAAGATAAGAAGCTGGCAATCAACTAGACACATGAAGATGAAGATGTCACTGGTGCTACTACATACATACCTACACATAGCATCCATCCTCAAGTATCAACATTACTTGCACTCGTAATCCCAAGAATGTCAGAGCAACAACAGCCACATACTCTCACACTTCGAGCATCTCTTTCGAAGACGATTGAAAAACTTACTCAACATAAAATCCTATCGAAATCGCCTTTGCATGCAGAAGCAGCTTTCTGCATACATCCTCAATTTGAACTTCCTACACGTACTCCACCCTCAGCCTCAGCTCTACATTCCACCATTTTGAATACCGATATCAGAAGGTTACGTCGTGACTGTGAGAAAAAATTCTGGGCCTCACGAGATAATACTGTGACAAAAGGTTCATGCAATGAAGATGTTTCGCCGAGCATTGATATTGATCGAATAAGGATTATGGACAATACTATGAATGAGAAGAATGGTTACCATCCTAACGGCAACTCTTCAGATATGGGGTCCGATACGATGACACCATTTCAATTCAAACAAAATTATTTGCATCGCAATATTCCTTGCATCATACAGAACATATCACTCCCAATTACGAATGAGTGGTATAATGATTCCACAAATGAATCCATATCTGTATCTGCCCAAACCCAACAGCAGCAGGATGATCATGAAGGAATCGCGAGCATAAATTCGCATAAAAAAGCAACCATAAACACCCAATGGTTTCTTGAAAACGTAGGAGAAGATACAATTGTACCAGTTCGAATAAATCAAGAAGGCTATGAAGATGGGCGCGCAACAGAATGCCTAACCTTAAAAATGACAATGAAACAATGGATCCACCACCAACGTAACGATCCCGATCCCAAGCACTACCTCAAGGACTGGCATATGCAAAGTCTATTTCAAGATTTGTACAAAAATCCAGTCATATTCTATGATGTATTAAATCCATTTTTAATTGAGAATGAGGGCGGGGATTATAGGTTTGTGTATTGGGGGTGTAAAGGAAGTAAAACTGGAATTCATTCTGATGTGCTAAACTCATTTTCATGGAGCTATAATGTAGTTGGAAAGAAACGGTGGACATTCTATCATCCAGATGACTTGAGTGGGAGCACCAAAGGGGCTATGGTTGTGATTCAAGACAAGGGAGAAATGATGTACGTCCCCTCGGGGTGGAGACACTCGGTGGAAAATTTAGAGGAGACTATTTCGGTGAATCATAATTGGATGATGGCTGGGGCGTTGGATTGCGTGTTTGCTTGTTTGGTTGATGAAATTGGAGCTATTGAGGGAGAACTGTCCGCTTGGGGTATGGCTTCTGATGACATGGCCGATCTAAGTAGAGTGAGGGAAGACATGTTACGAGGTTGTGTTGGAATGGATGTTACTACTTTCTGTGTATTAGTTTTGGGGTGTTTTGTGGATTGCCTGGTGACTCTTGTGAGTGATGATTTGGTTCACGCTGACGATAATGAAGCCGAACAGTGGTTTGATTTTATCTGCATCAGAAAAGTTTTGGGGGTCGTTCTGGAAAATACAAACGAGGATAACGAAGGGAAAGCTACGAATATGATTGCTTTACGACTTAGGCTGATCTCCACTCTTGGTCATAATTTGGGATGTGAAGTAATGGATGTAATGCATGCTCTATATGAAATTCGTATCGATTGTACCGGTTTCTAAACTAAAGATAAACTTCCACAAAGGATTGTAGAGTTTTCAGCGAGTTAATAACAAACTCTGATTCAACGAAGACACAAACAAGCGCAAAGACTTCTTTTAAAATGCAGGGCAGACTTTCAAGTAGACCAGTGCAGACCTCTTTCTGAAGAAAAAACGACGGTAGCTTTCCTCAATTGATATGAATTCCCAGCTACAGTACATGGTTTATCGTTCGCTTTCAGCAAGCTTTCAATCTCTGTTGAAAGAAGTTGTACTGTTGTAGACAAATTGAATGGATATTTTTTTACATCGAATTACTACCTACATGTGCGTTGTACTAAAAATATGAAATTTGAATTTATTCGAAATGCTTCATCACAATTCCAACTTAGATTACTTGCACCCCCTCCTAGTTATTCTCAAAAATTTATCTAACAGTCGTTGGTAAACAAACACCTACCTGTTATCAGCTGTGCAAACTCACAAAACTCGCATGACTGAAAAGGGGTTTGCAGTGCACCTTTGACTGAAAAGGGGTTTGTTTCGAATGTGAAGTGCGCGCCATCTAGAAATGTCTCGTAAAAATCCAGATTCAACTGCCGTGCTACAATACCCCCAGAAATAATTTAGTGTCGTCAGGCCCTTCTTCAAATCTGGGCTCAAACGTAACTAACGGCCCGGCGCAAAAATTGACAACAAGTTCTTCGCCGATCTCGAAATCGTAGCACTTTATCAACTCCTTTACAAAGTTTGAAAGTGGACTCATCTACAAGGCTCTACTTTTACAACTTGGACCAAAGAGTGACAAGTCATACTTTCCATTACTTCCACATCCATCTGTATGAACATGGACTCCACCTCCATTACTAAATCCTGTTCCAGGGACAATTCGAATCTCCGCAATGTGTTCCGTAGTGATGATATACAGTTAATGTTTGCTCGTGGTTCGCAAGAAAGCACGTGTAATAGCCGACATGTTCTCACTTTCGCTCCGAACAACAGAGATACTGAAATAGATCATGATGAATTTTCTATCTCTTGGTCCTCTGATGAACATAACAATACTGAACGCGTGTTCGTTACTGAATCCAGAGACCCAGAAGAATACGAAGATTGTTCGCAAACAGACGGCCGAAGTACTGATGACTGTGAACGAACTGAACCTTCACCAACCAGAAGTGAAATTGATACATGCTTTCCTTCAAGAAACGAAGATTCAGGAGCTCGCGACTTCTTTCTCAGCAGTGGTCTCAAGCGAGCTAATCCAATCTATGAATCTGAGTCTGAAGCAGAACATCTGGAAAATAATCACTACATGAAGAGAAGAAGATCTATTGCCCTCGGAAAACGTCTCTCGTCTATTAAGCCATTGTTTTGGGCTGAACGGTTAACGTCAGAGTGAGCATCCTACGGTACCTACTTATATAAAATCGCGGCCTCATTTGTATATATCTACTTTTCACATTTTTTAAGTGACGATCAACTTAAACTTTGAAACATAACAATTTGAAATTATAATTAATAAAGTGATGAGAAAGTTCAAGAATACTCTGGAATTGTTTTGGTTTCGATTAGTTTGCCATTGCATGGTTTTCAATGAAAGGCGCACATACTACAGTACACTGAATGCTTTTGATTTTGATTCTATTGATTACATCTTTTCGTCGGGAGTGTCCATGCTTGGCACTTCGTTATCATCGACAGGGCTGAAGAATTCACTGATGGCGGTAGTAAGTCTTTCATTTCTCTCGCGCTCTGTCTCCTCTCGTGCTGCCTCGAGATAACCTTCCAGGAAACGTCCAAAGAAACCTGGTCTGTTGTTCGCAACAATTTCACTCTCAGCGACAGAAGAATCTTCAGAAGGATCCAAAAATGAGAGATCTTCATCAAGTTCTTTATTGTACGATAGATCAAAATGCTCTGCATCCGAGCCTCTATTTGATGATGACGAAGATAGTGCTTGTGCAACAGCTCTGTTATAGCGATCTGAAGCTTCCTTCTTTTTAGACAATTCAAGGTCTCTCTTGGAGCGCCCCAACTCTCGCTTATTTTGTCTTGCAGTTCGGATCAATTCCTTAATTCGATCCATGGTAATAATGAAAGTTCTATTTGGTAAAGTAAATGCCAAATAATGATTTCCGAGGAACCGACCTGGACGCAAAACAGCAGACATGTTGATCCTGAGTGCATTATCCTTCACGTAAATCGAGTGAATACGATTATCGTCGCCCAAATTGAATCCATCCTGATCAGTCTTTTTAATAGGTGATACCAATGGAAAGAATTTATATAGGGGCTCTGGTTTTACTGGTATGCGCAAGTTCAAACTCTTACATGCAGAAACAATACTAAAGGGACAGGTTGAAGTCAGTGATGTTCAGTTTCAATTCGACCAATGAATAGACGGCTGCAGATGATGAAACTTACTTTCTCTCCCATGCCTTTGGGCACTCTACTACCAAAGCTAACTCTGGTTGTTCCAAACGAATAAATTGCCCATCTTCTCTTGTGCCCAGCTTTGTTCGGAGCTTGAAAGAGTTCTCCACAAAAGGTTGGTCCGGAGCTGTTTGAACTTTTGCCCTACCTGTGATTATCATGCGATCCTTGGAATCAAATTCAATATTTATGAGTTTTGGTACCTCAACGATCGGTGCTTCTCTGCTTGCCATGTTCCATGTTCTACCGTAAAATACTGCACCGTCTACAAGATCGCGTGCGGAACGCACACGTCTACGCAAAGCTCTGGCAACAAGACGCCGAAGACCGTCATCAAGCAGCCCAGATTCTAGCATATCTTCTTTTGTAAAAGACACTTTCAAACTCATTTTGAATGGTTCTAAGATCAGGGGTCCTCCTGGTGTGATCTAATAAAGAAATGTGTTGGGGGTGCGTTAGAGCTATACGTGTAGCACACTTTTCAATATTATTTACACACAAAATATCAAACTTACCCGTTTCACGAATGGAACAGCACCAAAAAGAAGGCGACGGAGATCTAATTTCAGGTCTTTGAACAAAATAGAACCTTCAACCCTTGACATTGTATTCATAACTGACGGATCGTCAGAGATGTCTTGAGCGCCTTCAAAGTTTACTCCGGTGACTTGAGCAGCAGTGGCCATGACCCTGGTTCCAGCTAGGCTAAATGGATTCACAGTTTTTATTTCAGAATCTCGCTCGGTAGATATTTCAGTCTGTTCAACATTGCTATTGACTGTTTCATCAATATCACCATATTCTTCTTGTTTTTCTTTCCTTGACCATCGCTGAAAGGTGCGAGTAGCCAATTTCATCCATTTTAAAGGATGGACAACTCCCTTTCGTTCAAGCCGTTCTTGTTTCTTATCCTCGCGTTCTTTCTGCTTCATCCTCTGGGTATTCCTGACTTCAGTCATATCATCCACTAGCTTTCTATATTCCTCGCGATCAACGACACCATCTCCGTTCGTGTCGTAGAGATTTACCAGTCGCGAAACCAGTTTTGAAAGCGCTGAAGAAGCATTTTTCTTTTCTGAATAATTTGATAGCCCTGATGAAATACTAAGAGCACGAGTAAGCTCCTCCTCATCAAGAGTCCCTGAATTGTCAGTGTCAATTCGATCAAAGACTTCATCAACGGGACTAACAGACACTGGTGTTTCCATCAAGTCTATTTCGTCATATGTATTCTTCGCTTCTTCGCTCAACGAATCAGCCATGGTTTCCTTTTCATACGGGGAAAGATCTTCACTCATATCCAACAATGCTTCGTCCAACCCACCCATTCTCAAAGCCCTAACACCCAATCGAGAAAAATTGATCTCGACGGCATCTATTTGCTTCTTCCAAAACGGTGTATCATTTCTAGCATCAACTTCAACTTCTAACCCCGTTGCTTCCTCCGCCAAAGCACTAATTAATCCAGCAATAGTCTTTGCAGCATAACTCTTTCGTTTTTTCTTGGTTTTTCCCTTGTCTCCATTGGAAGTTTCATCCAGAATTTCTGACAAAACTCGTTCTCGTCTAATTCCTTCGTCGATGGACTGAGCGTGCCGTCTTTTCCACAAATTACTGATGGTCAATTTCTTGGAAGGAGGGGTGGAAGTGGAAGTGGAAGTAGAAGTAGAAGGAGAAGCGGAAATTTCAATAAGTGTATCTTGGTGAGCAAGAGAGGAGCTTGGCGCACCATTTATCTGAATCCCTCTGTTGCCGTTTTTCTTGGTCAATGCGTGGTTGATAGCTGTAGTGAGTTTGCGCTCTATCGTGAAATTCATGACGCCATCTTTTATTGGCGGCGCATGTGAAATACTTGTACCTGCTTTGAGAATACTGACATTACCATTCTTTTTAATGCTATGGCTATGAGTACTTGATACTCCTCTATAAGGAATTGGTTGATAGTGGATGGAGGACTGGAGTTTCAATTTCTTCTCTTCTAGCAGGATCTTTTTATCGGTACTTCTATTTGGGTTCGGATCAGTCTCTGTCTTGACGATGGTAGCATAAAATGGACTAGTGCCAGTGAAATCACATGAAGGTGCAATCTCCTTGTGTGGGGCGCAGAGTCTATCATGGTGACTAGGACTAGATATGAAAGCAGACTGTCGGAGCCGATAATGTCTGTGTGTAGTAGTAGTACTTGTATGAGATGCATTCGCGTAAGCAGACACATACAGTAAGAACGCAGCGGCAACTGGGAGAGCCGAAAGCTTGGACTTGTGATTAGATCGCGATCTTGATTTGGATATTAATTTGCACGATGACTCTTTGCAATTCGTAGGTGTATGTGCTATGCAATAGTTACAAGGAGAGTGGCCATGGAGAGGTTCATTATTCCTTTGGCACATGATTAATGGGTGTAATCAAATGGTTCCGAACTCTTTGAATTTTAATTGCAGCCTTGAGTTTGTTTTGGATCGGATTTTGTGGGAAACTGATGGCTGATGGTTTAATTCTTTGTCGTCTCTCCTCTGACGGGAAGGTGCACCCAGTAAGTAGGAATTATTTTTCAAACGCTGGTTTTGCTGTTGGTTATCCCTTGTAACTCTGAAAGAAATGAGTTGATGGAGCAGGCTCAAATTATATCAAGTGCGATTGCAATCAGGGAATAAGACACAATCTTTTGGTGATTGGATTTTGATGTTTTGTTGTTTTTTACTGATGATGCGCTTGTAGGAATAGGCTAATTTCAAAATTGAAATTAGTTAGCTGAAATTCTTCTTCGTGCAACAGATAATATTTCCAGATGCCGGTAATTTATTTTTGCGATTTGAATCGACTGCGCGCAGCCAACAAAAGCGTTCTGTCATGGCTGGCTGGAGATACCTTGACCTACTTGCACACGTGTAGCTACGTCAGCTGCTACGTCACAATTTGTCTGTGGGTGGTATGTATGCATGGTGCCAATCAACCCGTACCCCCTCCCCGTCGCGGGCGATCGACGCAATTTCATCCAATTGAAATTTAGTTTAATTTAGCCTGCTGTAGAATTAGCGCCGTGGCCATCCATCTTCGAAGATCCTGCTCTGCGCCAACGCGAACCACCACAGCATTGTTTGCGCCATTCCTTCCTTCTTCCGAAACCGTTGTGTTTTCGCCTTTCTTCGTCTGGATCGCCCATCACTTTGGCATACCATACTTCTACTACTTGTCTCATCAACAACCTTCAATTAGCATCATGACTACTGGATCTGTTCTTCTCGCCCCTTCCGCTAAAACAAACTATGACCTCATGTACTACCTGAAGGGAGCTGCAGCTGGAGGTATCTGTTGTTCCATCACCCACGCTGCTTTGACTCCCGTGGATGTTGTTAAGACCAAAATGCAGCTTGATCCTATTAAGGTTAGTGGATGAATCGAATCTAGAGGATGGATAGAATGGACCTTGGAACTGATAGGAGAGAGAGATGGAGTGAAAATGATAATGATGGCTCAGATGCAAAGGAGATGGAAATGAACTTTCAAGCATCTTTGCGAATTGAATTGAATCTCGCCAATCTTTTTAGATTATCCAAAAATGAATGAAATTGGCATTGAAAATTGTCCATCTCTATTGCAAGCCAAACTCTGTCAAACAATATTTTCGTTATGCATTATACTTACGCATATCTTCTCGTCAAACCAACTCAAACTACATTATAGTACAACAGAGGGCTTGTAGGAGGATTCAAACAAGTAGTTGCCGAGGAGGGAGCCATGGCTCTCACCACCGGTCTCGGAGCTACCGCTGCTGGATACTTTATCCAGGGATGGTTCAAATTCGGAGGAGTCGAATTCTTCAAAATCAAGGCTGTACAGAGTATGGGAGAAGAAAAAGCCTGGGACAACAAGGTACCCATCTACCTCGGATCTGCTGCTCTTGCAGAGACCATTGCTGATATCTTCCTCTGTCCTCTTGAGGCTGTACGTATCCGTTCCGTTTCTGACCCTGAGTTCTGTAGTGGACTTGCTGATGGTTTTGGAAAGATGTATGCTCAGGAGGGATTTATGGGCTTCTATGCTGGTCTTGCTCCTATTCTCGCCAAGCAGGTTCCTTACACCATGGCCAAGTTCGCTGTTCAAGGAAAGGCTGCTGATGCCATCTACGGTAGTTTGGGAACTTCACCCAAGGAATGCTCTAGTGGAACTAACCTTTCTGTTTCTCTTGGTTCCGGTGTTATTGCTGGAGTTGCTTCCGCTATTATCTCCCACCCCGCTGATACCCTTCTTTCCAAGGTCAACAAGAAGGGAGCAGGAGGAGATGGATCCATGGTCAAGCGTATTTCCAATATTGCTAAGGAGGTTGGATTCGTCAACCTTTGTACTGTTGGACTTATTCCCCGTTGTATCATGATTGGAACTCTTACCGCTGGACAATTCGGAATCTTTGATACTGTAATGAATGCTCTTGGTGCTTCCAAATTCCACTTCCACAACCCCAACGAGTAAATTTCTTCAAGAGTTGTTGATTTTTTGAGGGCACATGATCTTGATTTTATTCATATATCGATTTTAGATTAGGGAATACGAATGGATACAAGATTTGTGCAACAAAATTTATAAAAGGACAACAGCGAGAGAGGGAAGGTAACGTCCCATTGATGTAGTTTATATGATGCACTCTGATAAAATAAGTTTTTTTGAGTATAAAATAGATTTGTATAGCATGGAAGTGAACTAACTTGGCAATGAATGGTCAGAGAATAGAAGCCTGTCATCTTTTGGTTTTGGAGTAAAAGGTTTTAGAGAGACAATTCTTTATCTGTCTTAGCAATGACTAACGTGGTGTACAAAACGAGATCTCATTGTCCTGCTTAGACATGAGGCAACGGTACGGGTGGTACAGTACGTACGTGTAGTTATCCTAATTTGAAATGGTTGACGAAAGAGTACACGCGTAGCTTTGAATTTGTCAAAGTTTGTCTGAAAATGGTTCCAGAATTTTAATTGCGCACATTCAACCGTGTACTCGTACGAGTACTCATAAAACACAATACCCACTAGGTCCATTTTTTTAATTCTTTGCTTTCGTTCAAAACTTAGCTACTATTCAGACCCCTCACTTTTCTGCCAGTATCGGCATTATATTGAACATATGTACGTGTGGTTCAAAAGAAGATTAAAGGTAGATTTCAAAATACCCACGTACACGTACTGTGTAGCGTCAGGTTCTATTTTATTTTATTTATTCGATGTGAGTACGTACTTATTCGATGTAACTCTCAACTCTGTCACCTGGCTGGAAATCTGCAAACTTTAACAAACCAACTCCACACTCATCTCCTGCTTCGACCTTATCGACCTCAGACTTGAAATTACGAAGAGATTTGATCTTGTCCTCGCAAATAATCTTGTCACCTCTCATGACACGAACATTGCTGCCCTTCTTGATGTATCCCTTAGTACACATACTTCCGGCAATATTTCCAACACCTCCAATGTCGAATACTTCTTGTACAATAACTTCTCCAACATATTCTCCCTCAGGTGTTGGTGAGAGTACCTCTTGCATGCGACTTTCAACAGACTCAATTGCATCGTATACAATACTGAAGTATTCAATGGGGATGTTTTGAGCTCTTGCGTCTTCAGTTGCAGCGTACATTGCAGGACAGTTAAACGCAATGATAGTGGTATCGGCAGTCACACTGGCGATAGCGACATCACTCTTTGTCACATCTCCAGCCTCGCTGAGGAGTACCTTAATTGTAACGGTAGCTTCATCATCCTCCAACTTCAAATCCCGGAGAGCAGCAGTCAGGGCTTCGGCAGATCCTTGTACGTCTGCTTTCACGACAACGCACATTTCGCGACTCTCCTTAAATTTACCATCAGCTGCGAAGGCGGCAGACACAGATTTCATGAGACCAGCCTGGTACGCAGCCGCTTCTTTCTCACGAGCAATTCTGCCACGATTCGCTGCAAGGTCTCTCGCCATTGCTTCATCTTCACATGCAACGAGAAGATCACCGGCTAAGGGAATACCATCGAAACCAACGACGCTAATAGGAAAACTTGGTCCAGCTTCCTTCACTCTAGTCTTTCCGTCAGGGAGAATAAGTGCCTTAACGCGGCCTGAACATTCACCACAAACAAAGACGTCTCCAAGCTTCAAAGTTCCTTTTTGAATCAGAGTGGTTGCTACAGTTCCTAGACCCTTCATGATTTTGGCTTCGATAACAGCTCCCTGTGCAAGTCTATCGGGATTAGCCTTTAGGTCCTGAATTTCAGCCTGAAGCAAAATCTTTTCAAGCAAATCATCAAGTCCAATCTTCTCCTTGGCACTAATTTCAGAGGTCAAAATATCTCCTCCAAGATCTTCAGTCAAAACATCATAAGATGTGAGCTCAGCTTTGACTTTAGCAATATTTGCAGTTTCCAAGTCAATCTTGTTGACTGCAACAAGGAGTGGGACTCCAGCCTGACGAGCACAAGCAATAGAATCAGCAGTTTGTTGTTTGACACCATCATCAGCTGCAACCACCAAAATCACCATATCAGTAACGTTTGCTCCACGTTGACGCATATCAGTGAATGCAGCGTGACCGGGGGTATCAATGAAAGTGATTTTTTCTCCATTCTGTTCAACCTGGTAGGCTCCAATGTGTTGTGTAATTCCTCCAGCTTCTCCTGCGGTGACCTTTGTGTTTCTGATAGCATCGAGAAGAGATGTCTTTCCATGATCAACATGTCCCATAATGGTAACAACTGGTGGTCTCTTTACCAAAAATTCAGCATCCTCTTCTTCGAACGCAATACCTGCATCAATAGCAGATTCCCTACGTGGAATAAGTGAAGAAAATGTAAGATCTTGTCACAGGTCATAATCTCTTACAAGCAAATTGTTCACGAATGTACCAAACCGCGATTCATGAACTTACTCTTTATCTTCATCATCTTCGTCATCTTCGTCATCATCTTCATCATCTTCATCTTCATCCCAGTCATCAAGGTACATACCGAAACCCTCAACCACAGCCTCGCATGTAGCAGGATCCAAAGATTGGTTCATAGAAGCCATAACACCAAGATCAACCATCAAGTATTTAATGACAGCAACTGGCTTCTCGTCCATCAACTCAGCAAGAGATGCTACAGTCAAAGGACCACTAAATTTCGGATGAGTGGGAAATTGCATGTACCGGTAAGTATCATGTTTCAAACAAATGTAAAGATGCAAATTAGGACAAACTTACTCTGGCAAAGAAATAGTATTACGCTCAATATTAGCCATGGCTCTTCTCTCCTTATCAACAGTCCTATCGCGCCTCTTCAGAGATCCACGGGACATATTCTTCTGAGCTGAACGTCCCTTCTTTCCAGAAGTACCAATACGGAGAGAGTTACGAGGTTTCTTGTCATACACTCCGGCCTTCTTCTTAAAGGCTTTACGAGCAGGGCCTCCAGGTCCCTTGCCAGCTTCTTCTCCGCCTAGAAAAAAAGTGAATCAGGGTTAGTTCCAAAGAAATACATGATTGTTAGGTGATTGGTTCAAATGTAGATAGATCATCGTGTCAATGGTGCACCGCAAGTGGCCTCGATTTGTAGATAAATAAGGAGGTCTCCAAATGAAATGATGCGATTTTTCCAGGAAATCTAGACGGCCATGAAGGGACATGAAACGTTCCATCCACATCCATAGTGGCTCGCTGAACAGCCCTCTGCCAATCGTTTTGAAATATCTTTCCAGCTAAATCGTCTCTGCATTTCACAAAAACGATTCCATCGATTTTGTTGCGATGGATTATTCTTTCTTCTTTTGTCATCTCTATTCCAGTGATATCATCTTATTCTCCTTTTGCCTCTTGCACTTAACTACATTCATCAAGACCACTCTGCGACTACACCATTTCCAAAACATCATTTTTTCAAATTCACGATTCGTACCTTCACCACCAGCAGCTCCTCCTCTTCCACCACTCATTGCCCCACGTCCGCCATCGCGTCCGCCTCTTCCACGTCCGCCATCACGTCCGCCTCTTCCACGACCACCGTCACGTCCTCCTCTTCCACGTCCGCCATCACGTCCTCCTGCTCCTCTTCCACCTCCCACTGGTGCAAGTCTTTGGATTTGAAGCGGATTTTCAAGTACAAGGGATGGTGCGTTTCCTCTACCAGGTCCACCACGTCCACGTCCACGTCCCATACGACCTCCACGTCCTCCTCCACGTCCTCCTCTTCCTCTGTAGCGATATTGACGGTGAGTACGCTATTTGTCACAATTATTCTGAAACTATATGATATCTCAACAGCATTTTGGATAACCAACATGAACATGTCTGGTTCTCAGTCATGAGATTCTTACCTTCCACGGCCTCCAGGACCCCCAGGTCCTCCACGTCCACGCCCTCCAGGACCTCCAGGACCTCCACGGCCTCCCCTTCCATAACTTCCTCTTCCCTCAGTGCTGTAACTACTTCTTGTTTCCTCACTGGTTTCACTCATGCTCAATACTCTACAACACAGAATATAAAATTAGGACACAAGTGATGAAAAATAATCCAAACAATCATGTCATTCAAAATGACACTATATCAATCACAACAACATCAACATCAACTCTGCTGTCCTTCGCATATTTTCAAGTAACACTAACTCACCCCCAGGAATTGCAATAACCAAAAGCACCATCACAAGTCTTTGCACTAACTTGCTCGATACCATTCATTCTATTGCTCCCCATGGCAATTCTCTGCATCATACCGTATTCAGTTGGCATCATGAATGCCGATACAGAGGCACATAGTATGGTTGCCGCTAGTATCGATAATTTATACATTTTTTTCTTTTCTGGTTTCCTCGTTCCTCTCTCAGGTATGTTGTTTTATATTGTTTCTGTGTTGTGTTCCACAAGTAGATCTGATCTAAAATAAACCGTTCAATCTATCAATAGATAACTTGTAGCAGTGAATCAATGGATAGATATTCTGACTGTGTACAGTTCCGGATGTAGAGCGGAGAACTGATGGGCAGCTGTACCGTCGTGATTGATTGGTTTTTCTTCTTGTGGTGTCCACCAATGTTCAATGTGTGGAGGGAAACACACGCACGAGATAGAGGCAGGTGAAAATTGAGGGAAGATTTGAAAGGGGGGCTCATTTTTTTATATTTTAGTACCCCTATTATAATGGATCTTTTGTCGCAAGAATCGAAGTGGAGGAAATTCAAAATTAATTCAAACGGTAAAAACATTTGAAATAAGAAAGAACAGTCCGCGATCCGACGACACACCATGACAGACACCGGTCTCCATCACAACAACAACAAACAAGGTACAAACAGCCAAAAGGGGCAAAGGACCGATACCATGTCCAACATGAACAACAAGGAGAATGAATTAAACACCTCCAGAGTATCCCAGAATAAGAATCGCCGCATCAGTTCCAATCACAATAACAATCACAATAAGCGCAATTCAATTCTAGGAAGTGATGCAGCATCGAGCTACTTCTTCTCCAGCGTCCCCAAAACTCCCGGCGTCAAGAGTGCAAGAAAGAAGTTCCAATCGAACCAACGCAGGAATAGGAGATTAAACGAGAGTCAGGATCAGAATCATGACCTTCCTTTCCCTACTCCAGCACCCGCACCAGTTGTAGCAGAGACCACAACGAATGGAAACGAAAGCATGAACCTCTCCATAGCAAGCGCGGAAACATCCATGCTCCTCTCACCAGCCAACACCACCATGACATCCTCTGCATCCATTTCATCCGCCACATCCTCCATCAACAATATGAACAAATCCGTTCTGAGCGATACGACAGAACTGACTGCGAGTAATTTCGTCTTTTCGGAAAAATCGAGGATGATACAGTTTGAGGCTTTGGCCAAGGAGCAGAGGAAGTTGAAGATGTTGAGAAAGGGGTTGGAGGAAAGAGATAAGGAGGTTGAGTTGGGGAAAGATGAAACAGCAGATTCCATGGATTTCCAAGCACTGTTGCAGGATTCCATGACGGCGGAAAACATTGATGTTTACGTTTCTGTCTCTGCCTCTGCTGGTCAAACACAATTGAATAAAGATAACAATGCAGTTGGGGAGTATCATAATCATGGCAATGATAATGATTCAGAATCTGCATCCTTTACACAGAATGGGCTGGTAGAGGAAGATGATACAATTGATACAGCTGCTGTTGACGGTCTATTGAATTTTGATGATAGCATTGAAGACTTGAGGGATGAGAGTGGGGAAATGAGATTGAGCCTTAGTCGGAGGCAGAGTGGAGCCAATGTGGCTTCCTTTGAAGCTGTCAATGAAGTGGAAAATGAGGATGTTGAAATTGATGCAATAGTCGATATCGATATTTCCAAAGATGGCTTTCAACTGGAAGACAATAAAGATGGCAATGTAAACGGAGGAGAAGAAAAGGTCGTTCAAAATGAAATGGGTAGCTTCATGAAACAGGTGGGAAATGAGCAAGAAACGGAGCCGTCCAATGAACTTGACAAGGAGAGAGAAAGATCCTCGACTGCGGTCGCTACTGAGAGTCTGCTAGAAGAGCAACACGGTGGGGCCCAGGGAATAAACTCTTTCGTGGATTCTGTGGGAGACGGACATCCTCCCAGCGGGCAAAATGAAGGAATGGAAGTAAACGAAGACGATGATCGTAGTCAAGATGAAACGAAAGACGATGTGGCAGGATTTGAGGTTGAGCCAGAAGAGATGGAAATTCTTGTCCGTCATGCTCGTTCAAATTCAAAGACCCGTGATAGTATTATCCATATGCAACCTGAGGTCAATGAGCGCCCAGGCGTCAATGAGCCCGACAATACCAGTACTACCAAGGAGGTTCTCAATACTTCCATGAATCAATCCATGATTAGGAACCCTCGTACCAGCTTTGGCTCATCGCCTTTTTTAAAGATGAATATACCTGTTTCATCACGGCGCGGTCGTCGTCATTCGTTAGCTCCGCGCAACGAAAATAGTGCAAAAGATAGTGTGTTCAGAAAGAGCGCTCAAAGTATGAGAAAGTTGACATCTTCCATGCAGAAGGCAAAACGAGTGAGGGCGAATCAGAGATTAAGGCGACTAAGTAGGTCCAGTTTGCCGTCTACCGGTAGATCACATTCTCCAGGTTTTCCTGTGTTTCAGAACATGGAGCACACTTCAAACAATGAAACTTTGCCTTCTGGAGAAAGCAACTCTTCAGTTACCGCAACAAGCGAATCTGATCCTACTCGCAATGCAGCTGATCCAAATATGACATTTGATGTTGATGATGGTGAAAATAAGATTAATGATCTTCTCGTTGATTTGGTGGCAAATAACAACGACGACGACGACGATGGTGATGATCCAATGGATTGCACCCCGATCGAAAAATTGGACCTATCCACGGCAAAGGGTTACGAAGAATCGCCCCCAAAGGCTAATGTTTCTACTCCATCTAGGCTATCATCCATTCTGAATCAATCCGATTATGACCGAGTTTATTATCCATCGCCGGGTCGAAGTACACGATCAAAGAAACGAATGAGTTTTGATGGAGCAGAAGAGTCCTTGTCGCTTCCAGAGTCAAAAAAGTCAGATCGGAAATCCACTCCACGAAAAGATGCACTTTCACGCACCAGTGGCTCGGTTGGAAAGAGAGGAAGCATCCGCAAGATCCTTTCTAGAAGACAATCGATTGATTCAGATGCATCAAGTACGCTATCGGAAGGAGAAGATGACACTCACATGATGATGGAATATCTTGTTCCAAATCGAGCAGTAGAAGAGAGAGAAGGTTCCCAAGATAGAGAGACAGCCGACATGGGTCTGAACGGATCAATCGCAGCTCTTCCATTTTCTCAGGAAACTGGTGCTTCTGAGACTAGTACACTGTTGCTCAGTCAGCCCGTTTCATCTCAAGGGACAAACTCTTTCGAGAGTTCAAATCCTCTTCTGAATGACGCCAGTTCTCAAGTTTCGTCACCTGCCCGAGATACTATCAATCCTGAGAATAAAAATGAATCCATTAATAATGATAGCAGCGTCGATGGAAGCTTGGGATTGAGATCCCTGTCAAACCAAAACCATTCCTTTGCGGCTGAGGTTCAGTCAGAGCTATCTTCTTCAAATGGCGTCCTCTCTGTGGATGCCAACAGCACTGCTAATTTTTCAACCGATACCAATGAATTGCTTCAAAAGTCATTTGATGAGAAGAAAGCTGCAACTTATTCATCAGCCTCTGATGTTGCTGCGAAATCTCCTTTTGCTCCGCCAACTTCAACTAAAACGAAAAAGATAGAAGTAAGTAGTCCTTTGTCTGGGGATGAGATCGAGAACGACGATATTGGCGAAGAAATGATATCATTAGGTTCTCCGGCGAGCAATTCTAGCAGCGATATGAGCTATCAGAGTAAAGGCAGTGATGGAGTGACAGCAAACACTGCGGCTCTTAGGGATATTATGGCAGATCTGACCGATGATTTTAACAAATCGCCAAGAATGGAAAAGAAGAAAAGACGCCGTCGTAGTTCAGCTTTTTCCTTGTCCTCTCTTTCACAGAACGGCAATGAAGATACTACAACCTCAATCCGTCGTATTGACGTGGACACAGCAGACACTCAGGACTTGAAAGGCATAATGAGTGATTTTGATCTTCGTGGGTCATCCTTGCTCCCAATTAACGAGAATAAGGATGATGATGAAGACGATGTTTCAACGAATAATATAGCGGAGACACATGCCATTAAATCACCGGAGCCAGTTGTGAGATCATCAGCAGTAGTTCAAACCCCAAAAAGTATTCTAAAGAGGTATAAAGGAGGAGAAAGTACTCCAAAACGTAATGTTGTGTTCTGCCCACCAGTTGCTGCAGAGTACAATATTGGAAGCCCAGCCTCAAATTTTACTCCCATGAGTGCAAAGGTGACAAAGAAGCTATTCACCATACCTCGCAAAGAAGGCGAGAAAGAAACGTCATCTGAAAGTGAAAGTGAAAATGATGATGAGTCCATGGACACTGAAAGTATTGAAGAGGAAAAGGGAACGATTGAAAATACTATTAGCAGTCCAATCGACTATAGTGCCAATTCTGATGAGTCCTCGAATGCTTCGTCTAGTTTAGGTACTCCAGAAAGCGTCTCTCCAAAAACTTCAGAAGGGCAGACAGTTAGCTTAGAACTAGATTTGGGAACCATGCTCAACACAGTTGCAGAGTCACGAGAGGAACCGGCGGAAGGCCAATCAATGTGCGACAGCTCCGCCTGCAATGATGAGACAAAGAGTTTATCATTGAGAGATTCTTCGATGCTACGTATTATGGATGGAGAGACTCAGACCGTTGGGTTGGAAGGGGACCTGCAGCGGCTTTTGGAAAAATACAATGAGAGGAAGAATGCGGATTCGAGCCCAAAGCAAAATATCAGCAATTCTGGGGATAGCACCCACACCGGTGCCGACGATAATTTCTCGTTGAACGATACATCAGACACAAAGGACGGATCTGAAGTCTGCATTGAAGGAGAAGAAGAACACACAGTTGCACTTGAATCTGGTATGATCGATATTATTAGCAACTTACAAAGTGGCGAGAAAAATGAACCAAGCCAGATCAACTTTGATGATACTGGCACGTTGTCATTGCGGGACACATCAATGATGAAATCCATGAACGGTGAAACCATCGGGTTGGATAAAGACTTGAAAAGTATATTCGGTCAGGTCGAACAACTTTCAGACATTGCTGGAAATGAAACAGGTGTTTTGTCATTGCGTGACACATCGATCATGCAAACAATGAATGGTGATACCGTCGGGTTGGATAATGACCTGAGAGGTATGCTCGATCAAATTGAAAAACCTTTGGAGATTGATGGAGACGATAGCTCTAGTAACACAGGAAATCTATCATCGCGGAATGTGAACTCAACAAAGGACGGCACAGTAGAGCTGGAGAATGGCTTACAGGGAATGCTGAATCACGTTGTTGATACCTCACGGCTGAGTGAAGGAGATACCCTAAGTGACAGCGAGTCATTCAAAGCGACAGGTAATTCTTCTTTAGATGCAGATGCAATCGAGAATAGTAATACTATGGATCTTGAAACTGGCTTACAAGATATGATTGGGAAAGTTGATCTTGCTGCATCAAAGAATGCTGACAAATATTCA
>Ga0115005_10000800_pt1 | contig 24557 bp, 24 predicted proteins | sample ArcOceMetagenome_FD_87163 | JGI IMG/M metagenome (GOLD analysis project Ga0115005, IMG submission 87163) | Marine eukaryotic phytoplankton communities from Arctic Ocean - Arctic Ocean - Greenland ARC118M Metagenome | ecosystem: Environmental > Aquatic > Marine > Oceanic | place: Arctic Ocean...
ATATGTATTGTCACCAATCACTATAACTAAAAAACATAGGGCAAAAAATTTTAATTGAATACCATTAATGTACTAAAAAAAACGAAAACGTAATTTTCTATATACGTTAATAAAAGGTTGTAAATAAATACCCATTAGCGACTTATGCAATTCACCTTCTTTACCTATACCAAAAGACAACACTCCGACCTCAGACGCATGCATAAAACAGTTGAATAAGCGATCCCAAAGGGATAATACCGTACCAAAGTTTTTATCAAAATGCTTAACGTTATCACTGTGGTGAATTTGATGCTGTGCAGGGCTTAAAAATAACCCTTCTATTTTATCTCCCCAACTTATCCTGATATGGCTATGACGCAGATTTGAGCCCATAATATTAAAGGCAAAAATAAAAACATTGGCACCAATAATATCAATCATTTTTAATGTGGGCCCAAATAAGTAATAACACAAGCCAACAACAAAGCCTTGAGTTAATGCCATACGACAAGCATAGAGATAATTTTCAATGGGATGTGAGCGATATATAGTAAAGGGTGTTAGTACGGTTGCGGAATGATGAACTTTATGAAACTCCCACAGATAATGGCTTTTGTGTAAACAGTAATGCAATAAGAAACGAGTAAAATCATCAAAAATGAACAGTAGTATGGTAAAAATAACCATAATACTAGCTGATGATAAAGTAAAGTGAGTTATAGGCCCAAATAACCATTCTATTGCTGATGAAATACCTAAAGCTACAGGTACCATCGTTAAGATAATAAAAGGAAATAATGCTGCTTTAAAAAGTTTGTTTACAATAAGCAAGGCATAATCATTTAAAGCTGATCGGGCTAAAAAAACCTTCCTAGGAAATAAAAAGGCTATTAACCCTGATTGCTTCTCTTCCGTTGAACCTGACTTCATTATCTTTTTTAGGTTAATAAAATATACTGCACTGGCAAATAGTAGTGCCGATAAAAGATAGCCCCAAAATAAGCGTTGGTTAGGATCTAGGATATAAAGGGCTAATTCTTTAAAGTTTGCGCTAAGAAAGTCCATAAATATAAATAACTTTTCGTAATAAGGTTACAAATAAAAACGATAAGTATGACACTTAACGTTTTTATTCAAATTTAAACACGATTAACGCTAATTAGAAGCTATATTGGTAGCCAATAGAAGCAGTTCTAGGTTTACTAGGGCGAGCTCCATAAGGGCGTCGACTAACTATTTCTTGATTATCGAGTAAGTTATCAAGTTTAAGATAGATACTGCCCATATCTCCTAGTTCATAACTTGCAGCCATATCAACGATGGTTAGTGCTTGTGTTGTTACGCCAGACAGCAGAACATCTTCACCTGATGCTTCTCTCATTTCACCAATGTAGCGGGTGATTAAATTAACTTGCCAATTATTAGCCGCTAAACCGATATCAAGTGTTAATTGATTTTCAGGTAAATACGGTAAAGTATCTCCAACCTTAACGTCTCCCCACATACTAAAGTCAGAGCTAAATGCACTATCAAACTCGCCTTTAGTATAGGTGTAACTCAACAATACAGGTAAGTCATAGTCCGCCGATAGCTCATAGGTGTGTTTTGCACTTAATTCAAGGCCTATAACATTTGCTTCACCACTGTTGAACTCGCCATCAGTATTATTTTGACAAAGCGAGGCAGTTGAAAAAGAGCAGCTTTCTTTTAAATTTTCTATATCATTGTAAAATATAACCGCTTCAAGTTGGCTACTCTCGTCATGATAACGAGCACCTAACTCATAATTAAGGCTATTTTCAATTTTAACACTGGTTGGCTCTTTTGGACTCGTCGGCACAAAACCTTCATGAACACCAAAAAACAGCCCTGAATGTTCAGACAATTTGTAAAACCCACTTAAACTTGGTAACCAAATATCAGTGCTTTTCTTTTGCCATTCACCTTCTTTATCTAGTGCTTCATTTTGGTAACTGGCATCAAGAAATTCACCACGTAGGCCAAAGGTTAAGTCCAATCCACCTAACGTCATGGTATCTTTGAAAAAAATAGAAATAGCATCGGTTTTTTCTCTATTTGTATCTCCAGCAAGTGTTGCGCTACCATCACTCAGTAGTTCAGCCGAGGTTATTGTATACGCATCAGTAGTGTGACGTCGCTTGATTTGATCTTGATGAAACCTAAAACCAACATTAAATGCATGTTTCACATTGAAAAGTGTATGGTAAACATATAACTCAGATTGAATACCTTGCGAATAATATTCTCGTTGGTTATCACCTAATATAATCTTTTCATATTCTCTTTCGGTGTCTCTTTGCCCCGTTAACACTTGATAAAAAGGTGCATTAGCATCTGTTTCAGGATTCGTTAAAATATCTTGTAAATCAGTGACTACCGCCCCTGCTTTAAAACCGTTAACTTTATCCCAAGAACGCTCGAAATCGTTACGGTACAAGCGAGTTGTCACATCAAAATTGTCATTACCAATAAAATGTGTGAACTGAACTTGTTGATGCTCCCAGTCCATTAAATCTTTTTGGCTGGCTACATAACGTCGATTAGCATTTTGCTTAAAATCAGCGTCAGTTAACCCTAAGTAGGTTTCATTTGATTTTTCATTAGCATGGGCTAGCTTTAATTCAATTATCTGATTATATTGGCCACTAGATAAGTTATATTGAAACTTAGCCATAATATCGTTTTTATCAAATCCGGTATCACCACCACCGTCTAACGCTTTAAAACCATCCGCTTCGATATGTACCGCATCAATTAAATAGCCAAAATTTCTATTAGTGGTACCAAAGTAAGCTTTCGTTTTAGCATACCCGTTAGATCCAAAGGCAAGGTCTATAGCACCTTCTTTGCTCTTAGGTACTTGGCGCGTTGTCATATTCAATGCACCCGCTACAGTATTGGGTCCATACTTAATTGCAGAAGGGCCTTTAAATACTTCTAGGGCAGTCATTTTACTGATCATTGGAAAGTAATATGCTGCGGGTGCAGAATAGGGGGCAGGACCGATTAGTACACCATCTTCCATGATGGTAATTTTTTTACTGCGTTCCGGTGTCGCACCACGAAAACCTATATTAGGTCTTAAACCATAACCATCTTCTTCACGAATATTAACGCCAGGTACGCTATATAGAACACGGTTAATATCATCAAACTTAAATTTTTCTAATTCAACTTCACCAATTAACGTAGCTGCACCAGCTTCAGTACGCAATTTATCATTATGACCAATAATTTGAACACGTTCAGTGTACTCAGAAGGTGTATCGCTAGTACCGTCGTCAGCACTAACATTAGGATGAAAGGCAAAGGCAAAAACAACAGCAATATATTTATGCTTGTTAATCTTCATTAATCGTTATCTCCTGCGGATGTCGCGGGTAATTCAAGCGATAAACTGGTAATAAAATCTATTTTGAGTTTATCAGTGACTTCTTTAACATTGGCATGCGTTTTTGTTACTTGTGCTTCATTGTTAACAAGGGTTTCAGCCAAACTATTCTGATAGTTTTGCACGCCATCAATGGCTAGCTGAACGTCTGTAGACATTGAATCTGCTGTATCTTGATCGCCAACATCAATCAAATAATGAGTAAAACCAGTACCAGTTCCACCAGTTAAAAGTTTTTGAAATGCCAATAAGTTGTTTTCAATATTAGCAATAGAGTGATGTGCATATACTGATTCTACAACGTCAGGACAGGCTTGTGATCCACAGCTATTAGCTTGAAGCCCCAATGGGGTCGCTAACTTACCATCTTTAGTGAATGTCTCTAAATAAAACAAACCATCACTGATAAGATTAATCGCTTCTAGTTCAGTGCTAAATTGGTTTCCTATACTACCGGCTGCTTTTAGGATACTTGCAAACCCATTGTTGCCAGACCAGGCTGTTATTAATTCTTTGGCACTATTATTAACATCGCGTGCAGCTTCCACGGCAAACTGACAACGCGCTACTTTTCGATACTCATCTGTTTGATTGTCCCAATTTTCAGGTTGAGTACTTGTGGTACAGCTATGATTAAGTTGCTCATTAAACAATAAATATTCTATAGCCGCTAAGCCACGGCGTGAAGGGGTACGGTTGGCAATATTAAATGGCTGTCCATTGACAACTCCTGCTTTAAAATTTACTACTTCAAAATCAACGGAGCATGAATTAACCACAGGCCACGAATAAATTATATCTCGTAACAATCCTTCATTATCAACTAAAGGTCCTACTTTCATTAGCTCCGCTTGCTGCCAGACATTCATAGTGTTACGCCATGCCACTTTGGCATTATCACGCGTAGCGCTAACTTGCTCGTTTGTTGCATTACCTAAGGATGCATCTGTTTCCATTTGACAATAGGCCGCTATCTCTGGAATTTGTGCTGCAGAGGCCGTAGAAAATTGTTCAAAAACAGGCGTGATTATATTATCAGTAATGTTCTTAAGTAACGCTTGTTGATCAAAACTAGTGTTTGGATTTGGATTCTGCGTTGGATTTGGAGCTGGCGTGATATCAAAGTTTGGACCACTGCTGCTACTGGTACTTTCCCCACAACCAGTCACTAAAAAAGCCGCAGCGACGGCTATAGAGAGTGCGGTGTGATTAATGTTAACTGACATTTTTTAACCCTATAATGTAAATAAAAATGAAATATTATAAATATTAATTATTTTTTATTAGTCAATAATCTATAAAAATTACTCATCAATAAAAAATAACCAAGCCTTTATACGAAAAAACTTAAGGCTTGGTTTGGTCTTAACTTAAAATACTACCAATTAGCAACGTTATCGGCATCTAAGCCTAATGCTTCTTGCAATATATCACGTGCTTTTTCTAAGTCAGCAATGTAAATAGTTAGAGCTGTTCTATCAGCAGAGCCGAATGGAAGCAATACAGGTTTTTGTCCAAAGTGAACATGAATCTCAGCAAACTGAGCATCAGTGATCGGTGAATGAGGATTAAATTGTAAGCCTAATGCAAAACCTTTCATTTCAGACCAATGCTTAGCAACGTCTTCGTAGTTATAATCATCGCCTGATTTATCTAGATCTGAACGGAGATCATTAATATAATGAATAACCGTAGCAGCAATAGCTTTTTCCCACGCATTAACTACGATATCACGATGTGCTTCAAGTGCTGTTGTTTGCTCAGCTGTAAATACAGAACCTACATTATCATTAATGATTTTACGAGCCGCTAAAAAGGCTTCCATGGCGTCTTTAGTAAAATCCGTTGGATTGGCATTACTTGCAGAACCAATATCACGTTTAGCCGCATTAGCAGAGCTACCTAAATTTACTTCTGACGTTAAATCAAATAGGCCATCACCGTCAGTGTCATGTTTACCACTCCAATCAATACGACCTGTCGTTGCATCGTCAGCATCAACTTTCCCAGAATTTCCTTATCAGTATATTCTAAATAATTGCGAGCAGCGCCAAAGTAACCAAAACCTTCATCAAAACCATGTTCAAGGGCAGTATCTGCTTTACCAGTACCACGTGGATCAACATTGTCTATGGCTAAGCCTTCATCTAAATAATCATCAGTAGCTTGAGAGTATGTGATGCTCATCAATAAGAATTTTTGAAGCAATTGTTTTAAGTCAGTGCCATCAGTATTGACATAAACTTTAGTGATAGGACTATTTGTAGCTTCATCAAGGCGAATGTTAGCATCGACAGCGTTATCAGCCAATTGATCAAAATAAGCGTCAACTAACGTTTCTGGGGTCATGCCCGCGCCAGCACCAACAAAACTAGTACCATCAGTCCAATCTTTACGCATGCGAGTAGCATCATTACCTGCTATTTTACCAACTAAGTTTTTAGCGCTTGAAGATATATCGGTAATGAATGGTTGTTTCGTATCAGATAAGAAGTTCAACGAAAAGTTGTTTTCATATTGATTACTCGTGGTACGAAAATAAGAGTTTAACTTATCAATTACTGCTTGTTTATCTGCAAATAAATTTGCGTCTATATCAGCTTGTAGCCCAGCACCAATATAGCTGGTTAATTCAGAAATTAACGCATGACGAGCGATTTGACCCGTATAACCAACACTTGATTCACCTGTAATTAGTTTACTTTCAAATTTATAAGTATCTAATAAGTCATTGACGGTAATAGTGAGTTCTTTCGAAAATGAAAGGCCTCCACTATCTGTAACTGTAATGTTGGCAGCCAACGATTCGGTATTTTCAAAGTTTGCTTTTGCATCAGTTTTTAAACTTAACTCATCGCCAGTAATAGCAAACAGTTCGTTATCAGTTGTATAGGTAAATGTATCCCCTGAATCTGCATCAGTTGCTGACAGTGTTCCAATAAAGGCTCCCATAACGTTTTCGTCTACTGCAATATTGCTAACAGCGATGTCGGTTGGAGCGGTGTTTGTTGGAATAACAGGTTCTGGGCTTGCTTTACTAGTGCTTGAACCACCACATGCTGATAAAGTTAAGGATGCTGCTATTGCTAGCACAAGAGTTTTGATGTTCGTTTTCATGAGAGACCTTTAAGTTATAAATAATGTAAATTTAAATGTTGTTTTTTATTTTTACTAATACTAATACTAATCTTAATGCGAATCAATACCATTGGTGTTAAAGGTGGTTTATTTCCCAAATTTGATGATTTTCTTATTTTATCGATCAAGCCGTGGCTCAATTAAACTCTTTAACCCAAGTTTTAGAGCTTGTATTAAAAACAGAAAAGCAGTCAAAGTGCTTTATGGCTTTATTAAAGGTTTGAAGGCGGCTTATGGTATGTGTTGCGACATTGCAAAAATTAGTGAACAAGAACGTAACTACATCAACTTCTATATCGCTATTCGCTTTATTTTTTAAATTTGCTAGAGGTGATGCACCAGATACTGCATAAATAAAAAACTAAAAAACTGATTTAATTGGTTATAATTTATTTGGAACAGCACCAATTCATGGCGGTATTTTATTATTTATCGATGCAATTCACACAATCCAAGCGACTAAAATTAGTTGTGGATAGATACCAACCAGTGTTGATAAAACAATAAATGGGACTCAGTTATGGATTTTTTGAGCAAGTTAAAATGTTTTATAAAAATAAAAGATATATAAACTTAGTATTAGATGGTACTGGATATAACCGCTCTCAAGTGGTTAAGGATGAAGGGAATAGTTGGGTATGGCTCTTCACTATCTCTCACCTTACAGTTTTAACCAGAATCTGATAGAGCGGCTATCGTTAATAATGCATTACAAGGTTAGAAATAATAGATATAACTACGACAAAATAGTTTAGACTAAATATCCATGCTTTTTTGATGTTACCTTGTCATATATTGGTACTAGCTTAGATGATAGGATTATTTCAAAATTTCACCTAAACATATCAAAGTTAATTGAATATATATTGACCAGAGCTCTTATGAGTAAATAAGACATAATAAATATATTGAGTAAAAGAGAAAATATGTACACTTATAAATTGGTGATTTTTGATTGGGATGGAACATTAATGGATTCTGTCGATCGTATTGTTTTCTCGATGCAAGCGAGTGCTATTGCATTATCATTTACTCCTCCTAGCTATGAACAAGCTAAACAAATTATTGGGTTGAGTTTACCCAAAGCGATACAAACTTTATTTCCGAGTGCTAATGAAGAGCAAGTAAAAACATTAACGGCGGAATATAAACATCAATATGTTGACGCAAATACTACGCCAAGCCCATTATTTGAGCATGCACATATTTTACTTACTCACTTAAAGAAAGAAAATAAATTATTAGCGGTTGCGACAGGCAAAGGACGAGGAGGTTTACAGCGTGTTTGGCAGGCAACTGAAACAGCACATTTTTTTCATGCTTCTCGTTGTGGAGATGAAAGTATTTCAAAACCAGATCCTGATATGATCAATAGTTTGTTAAAAGAATTAAATATTGAAAAGCATCAAGCAGTAATGATTGGCGATACTTCATTTGACCTTGAAATGGCGCAAATGGCAGGTGTAGATAGTATAGGCGTTACTCACGGCGTACATAATGATGAAATATTGTCAAAGTATCAGCCAAGAGCTATTGTCGACTCTTTAGCTGAACTGTATGAATTGTTGTTAAATACACCTGTTAAACTTTAAAACCTAAAGTGGCAGCCATAATTTCTACTTATTTGATGTGCCTATCAAATAAAAAATAGTGCATGGCTAATCTTATAAATAAAAGGGGCAGTTATTGTTCCTTTAAAACATCTAATCCCTGCAGCTTAAGTAAACTAACTAATCTTATTAATGGTAAACCAATTAACGTATTTGGATCGTCACCTTCGAGTTTTTTAAATAAACAGATACCTAAACCCTCACTTTTGAAACTGCCCGCACAGTTATAAGGTTCTTCAGCATTTAGATAGGCGCTAATTTCTTGTATCGATAATGCTTTAAAATGTACGGTGAATAATTCAACTAAAGAAATACTTTTACCTGTTGAACTGTTATATACACATAAACCCGTATGAAATTCTACGGCTTTATCACTAAAGCTGGTGAGCTGTTTTAAGCCATTTTCAAAATTATGGGGTTTACCTAATATGTTTCCTTCAGATAAAGCGACTTGGTCTGAACCAATGATCAACGCATTAGGGAATTCATTGGAAACTGCTTTTGCTTTTTCTATGGCTAAACGTTCAACAAGTTCAAGCGCTGTTTCATTCAGCTTCGCTGTTTCATCAATGTTAGGTTTTGCACAAATAAAGGGCAGATTTAATTTTTCTAGAAGTGTTTTACGAAAAGGGGACGTTGAAGCTAAAATTAAGGTTTTCACAGTAAGTTACTCAAAATATAAACAGTTATCTAATAATATGTGGGCTTTCTTTAATTTTTAAACAAATATTGTTATTTTTCTTTTGACAGAAGCAGGCAAGCACATTAATATGCGCGCCTTATGCAAAATCTTAAACTCCCGATAATGATAAACCCCCGAAAAAGCGCCCAACGTAGGTTGGTGTGTGACGGCTTCTTTGAAGTGTCGGGGATGACTAGATTGCTTGATGCGTGTACTCCATGCAATGAGCATATGCAGGTTAATGTTAAATTTGATGTAGATGATCTCGGCTTGAATGTCATCTCAGGAACAGGATCGATATCTGTGGCATTAATCTGTCAGCGTTGCACTGAATCACTAATTATGGATTTGGATATAGAGTTTACTCTGAGTCCTGCTAAAAATGATGAAGCCGCTGAAGCCTTGCCGTCATATTATGACGCAATAGAATTAGATGAAAATGGTGAAGTTAATCTGTTAGAATTAGTGGAAGAAGAGTTAATACTTGCAATTCCATTAATAGCAAAGCATGAACCCAGTAAATGTCAGGCACCAGTTGACAGTGTATGGGGTGAATTGCCTGAAGAGCTAGAACAACCAAACCCATTTGATGTATTAAAAAAAATTAAATAACTTATTTAATTAATAACCGATTAACCGATTTTTAGGAGTAGCTAATGGCAGTTCAAAAAAGTAAAAAGTCTCGTTCAAGACGTGGTATGCGCCGTTCACACGATGCAGTAACAACAGAAAACTTATCAGTAGATCCAGTATCTGGTGAAGCACACCGTCGTCATCATGTAACAGCTGATGGCTTTTACAAAGGTGTTAAAGTAATCAACAAGTAAGCTGATTGCTTTGAATAATCTAACCATAGCGTTAGATGTTATGGGGGGCGATAAAGGCCCCCTTATAACAATTCCTGCTGCCATCTTAGCAGTGACAAATATTCCTGAACTTCACCTCATTCTTTGTGGCGATGTCGATATTATTAACGCTGAATTATCAAAAAAACAGTGTACTGAACATCCTCAATTAAGCATTTACCCAACCACCGAAATCGTGGGTATGGGCGAAAAACCTATAGTTGCCCTACGTAACAAAAAAAATTCTTCAATGCGAAAGTCTCTTGATCTCGTGCATGAAAATAAAGCCCAAGCTTGTGTGAGTGCAGGCAATACTGGTGCGTTGTTTTCAATGGCTCATTTCGTATTGAAAACATTAGTGGGCGTTGAGCGTCCCGCATTAATCTCTTCTTTACCAACCCATGATGAAAATAAACACGTGTTTATGCTCGACTTGGGCGCGAATGTTTTTTGCGACTCTACTGTATTATACCAATTTGCTGTTATGGGCTCTGTAATGGCAGAACAGGTCGATGGTATTAAATCCCCACGTATTGCTTTATTGAATATGGGCGAAGAAGAAATAAAGGGCAGCGATCACATCAAACAAACGGCTGCAAAGTTAACACAAAATAGTGAAATCAATTATATTGGCTTTGTTGAAGGTAATGATATTTTTACGAATAAAGCGGATGTTATTGTCTGCGATGGTTTTGTTGGAAATGTTGCTTTAAAAACTTGTGAAGGTGTTGCCCGCCTGGTTTATCAAAAAATGCAGACTGTATTATCTCGAAACATATTCACCCGAATTGTAGGCAGATTATTGTCGTCAACGTTAAAAAAACTCTTTAAACCCCTGAACCCCGACCAGTATAACGGCGCAAGTCTGATAGGATTACGCGGTATTGTGGTTAAGAGCCATGGGGATGCTAGTTCAAAGGCTTTTTATATGGCTATTTTAGAGGCAATAAAAGAAGTTGAACGCCAAGTACCTGAACGCATAAAGGACAAGCTTGAAAATGGTTTTGCTTGTGGTCGAAAGTAAATATTTAGCATTCAGCCAAAATAATACGTATTTAATGAATTGTTTTTTTCAAAAAATATAATCCATTAAATATCACCCATTACATTTAATTAAAACACAAATAAACATTAGGTAATAAAATGCAAAATAATTTAGCGTTTGTTTTCCCCGGCCAAGGTTCACAAACCGTTGGCATGTTAGCTGACTTTGCTGACAACGAAGTCGTACAACAGACTTTTTCAGAAGCTTCAGAAGCTTTAGGTTATAACCTTTGGCAATTAGTTGCACAAGGGCCAGCTGAAAAGCTCAATCAAACAAACTTCACACAACCCGCGCTATTAACAGCCAGTGTCGCATTATGGCGTTTATGGGCGTCTCAATCGGACAGTCAACCAGCAATGTTAGCAGGTCATAGTTTAGGTGAATATTCTGCTTTAGTTTGTGCAGGTGTTATTTCTTTATCGGAAGGCGTGAAGTTAGTTGAGAAACGAGGTGAGTTTATGCAAGCTTCCGTTCCTGCTGGTGTTGGCGCTATGGCCGCAATTATCGGCCTAGATGACCAAGCTATTATTGATGCTTGTGCGAAAGCACAAAATGACGACGTTGTTGCTGCAGTCAATTTCAACTCACCAGGACAAGTCGTTATTGCAGGTCACAAAGATGCAGTAGAACGAGCAGGTGTACTTTGTAAAGAAGCCGGCGCAAAAAGGGTATTGCCTTTACCTGTAAGTGTACCGTCTCATTGTGCATTAATGAAAGATGCTGCAGACAAACTTGCTGAAGCGTTTAATCGTGTCACCTTTAATACGCCAGAAATTCCAGTCGTCAATAATGTAGATGTAGCAACAGAAACTGATGTAGAAGCCATTAAACTAGCGTTAATAAAACAATTATACAGTCCTGTACGTTGGACAGAAACCATTGAATTATTGGCGAAAAGTGGTATTTCACTTGTCGTTGAGGCAGGCCCAGGCAAAGTTTTACAAGGGTTAATTAAACGTATAGACAAATCAATAATGAGTGCTTCTATTAATGATCAAGCATCATTAACGAAAGCATTAGAAACAATTAAATAGGATAAATTATGTTTTCTTTTGAAGGAAAAGTAGTCTTAGTTACTGGCGCAAGTCGTGGTATCGGTAAAGCAATAGCAAGTCAGCTTAAAGCATTAGGCGCAACAGTTTTGGGCACGGCAACATCAGAAAATGGCGCTGAAAATATCAGCGAATATTTAGGTGCTGGCAATGGTTTAGTGCTAAACGTAACCGACAATGATTCAATCGCAGCATTATTTGTTGCAATTAAGGAAAATCATGGCGGCATAGATATCTTAGTGAATAATGCAGGAGTCACTCGCGATAATTTATTTATGCGAATGAAAGATGACGAGTGGCAAGATATAATTGATACTAACTTATCTTCAGTATTTAAAATCAGTAAAGCGGTTATTCGCTCTATGATGAAGAAGCGTAATGGTCGTATTATTAATATTGGCTCTGTCGTTGGAACTATGGGCAATGCAGGCCAAGTAAATTACGCAACAGCAAAAGCGGGTTTACTTGGTTTTACAAAATCATTAGCACGTGAGGTTGCATCTCGTGGCATAACTGTTAATACTGTATCGCCGGGTTTTATCGATACAGATATGACAAAAACGTTAAGTGATGAACAAAAAGAAGGTATTTTTTCGCAAGTTCCTGCCAACCGTTTAGGTAAGCCTGAAGAAATTGCTAACGCAGTTGTTTTTTTAGCTTCTGATGGTGCGGCATATATAACGGGTGAAACATTGCATGTAAACGGCGGTATGTATATGGTTTAATTTGTCTGTTTTATTGTAAATAAGCGACAAATTGAGTAATTTTAATACAGTCAACAGGTTAGACCAGCAGAAAATTAGAATTAGAAGCTTGCAAGCTAGGCTGTTGACGAATAAACTACACACAATTATGAAAAATTGTATTTTCTAGAAAGGAAAAAAAATGAGTACTATTGAAGAACGCGTAAGAAAAATTACTGTTGAACAATTAGGTGTAAGTGAAGAAGAAGTTAAAATCAGCTCTTCTTTTGTTGACGACCTAGGTGCTGACTCTTTAGACACTGTTGAATTAGTAATGGCGTTAGAAGAAGAATTTGATACTGAAATTCCAGACGAAGAAGCTGAAAAAATTACAACTGTTCAAGCAGCTGTTGATTACGTTACTGCTAACCAATAATTACAATGTAAATTATTGGCTTTCAAGTAAAGCTTTTAAATGAGAATTTAAAGTATATATTCAGGCGGTTTTTACCGCCTGTTTTTTTATCTACGATTTCAGTTTGTTACTTTCTCTGAATGAGAATGTAATGACTTCCCATCCCTTATAAACTCTTAGCGGAGGCACATAATCATGAGACGCGTTGTTGTTACTGGTCTTGGTATGTTAAGCCCTTTGGGCAACTGCCCTGAATCTACTTGGCAGAATTTACTGCTTGGTAAAAGTGGTATTAGTAATATTGAACATTTTGATACCTCTGTATACACCACAAAATTTGCAGGATTAATCAAAAACTTTGACGCACAAGATTATATTGCACGAAAAGAAGCCAAAAAAATGGATCTTTTTATTCAATATGGTGTTGCAGCAGGAGTACAAGCTTTTAAAGATTCCGGTCTTGAAGTTGATGATATAAACACACACAGAATTGGTGTTGCCGTTGGTGCAGGTATTGGCGGTTTAGGACTCATTGAAGAAAACGTAGAGAAAATGCTAAATGCAGGGCCTCGTAAGTTATCACCATTCTTTGTGCCTTCAACAATCATTAATATGATTTCTGGGCACTTATCTATGATGCATAGTTTAAGAGGTCCTAATATTTCTATTGCTACCGCTTGTACAAGTGGCGTCCATAATATTGGTCATGCCGCACGAATGATCTCTTATGGAGATGCTGATGCTATGCTAGCGGGCGGTGCTGAAAAAGCGTCTACGCGCTCAGGTATTGGTGGTTTTGGAGCAGCACGCGCTTTATCGACACGTAATGATGCACCAGAGCAGGCTTCTCGTCCTTGGGATAAAGATCGTGATGGTTTTGTTCTTGGTGATGGTGCTGGTGTAATCGTGCTTGAAGAGTATGAACACGCGAAAGCGCGTGGAGCAAAAATTTACGCTGAGCTTGTTGGCTTTGGTATGAGTGCAGATGCTTATCACATGACATCACCACCAGCCAATGGTGAAGGTGGAGCACGTGCTATGCTTAATGCTATTAACGATGCCAAAGTAGACCAAAGTAAAATTGGTTATATTAACGCCCATGGCACTTCAACGCCAGCCGGTGATATTGCAGAAACTAATGCCGTAAAATCAGTCTTTGGCGACAACGCTTATAAACTGATGATGGGATCAACCAAATCTATGACTGGTCACCTTTTAGGTGCAGCGGGAGCGGTTGAAACTATATTTACCATTCAGTCATTAATGAATAATGTTGTTCCACCAACGATAAACTTGGATAACCCAAGTGAAGGTTGTGATCTCGATTATATTGCTCATACTGCTCGTGATACCAATTTAGAATATGCTTTATGCAACTCTTTTGGTTTTGGCGGCACTAACGGCTCGTTGATATTTAAGAAAGTATAAGTATTTTAAAAGTGTAAATATCATTAACTAAACTAAACCTTGCAGTTAGTCGTTTAAGCCTGAATACTAGTCACCTGTGTTCGGGCTTTTTATTTTTGACGTGTTTATATTTTACGAGTTCACCCCATGACTAAAATCCTTCAAATAATGCAATGTTTAAATTACCAATGAAAATTAATTCGTATTACCAAAGTATTAATGGTCAACAAGAGCAACACTTTTTAATCAATAACCGTGGTTTAGCTTATGGTGATGGAGTCTTTACAACCGCTAAAGTGCTAAATGGTAACGTTCAATTTTTATCTGCGCACATTGAACGATTAACAATCAGTTGTAGTAAACTCAATATTTCCCTTCCAGATTTCAATAAAATGATTATTGAAATAACTGATGAAGCCAAAAAATATGAATTGTCAGTAGTAAAAATCATTATCACTGTAGGGGATGGTGGACGAGGATATTCACGCCAAGGTTGCTCAAGCAGTAATGTTATTATCACTTTTCATGGTTTTCCTGAGCATTATTTATTATTACAACAAAAAGGCATTCACCTAGGTGTATCAACCTTGAAAATTGGAATAAACCCTTTAACTGCTGGTATAAAACACTTGAACCGCCTTGAACAAGTGCTTATTCGTGAAGAGTTGGACAACCGAAACGAAGATGATTTATTAGTGCTTAATTACTTTGATTACGTCATTGAAGCAACTGCCGCAAATGTCTTTTGGTATAAAAATAATACTTGGCATACACCTAAATTAGATGAATCAGGTGTGGAGGGGTTAATGCGTAATCAAATTATACAAAATTGCAGTAACCAGTGTGAAATTAACCTCATCAACGCTAAGCTTTCAGCGCTTGATTCCATTGAAGCAATGTTTATTTGTAATAGTGTAATGGGGGTTATACCCGTTAGACAATTTGAAAATCAAATATTATCATTAGCACCTTGTCATGATATTAAAGCGCTTATGCAGCATGTGATGTAAACAATGAAAAATTATAAAGCATTATTCGCCATTTTATTCATGACCTTGATAATGTCCAGTGCTTCGCTGGTTGCTTATACTTTTTATCAAGTAAAACGTCCACTTGATATTGCTACAACACAATTATTAACCATTGAAGATGGCACATCGTTTAGCCATTTTTCTAAGCAGTTAATAAAAGAGGGGTGGATAGATAATCGTTTCTGGCTGCGTAATTATGTTCGACTCAAGCCTGAGTACGCTAATATAAAAGCGGGTACTTATAAAATAGATAAAGACAGTTCAGTACAAAGTTTGTTAGTTCAATTAGTTACGGGTAAAGAGCATCAATTTAGTGTCACTTTTATTGAAGGAACAACCTTTAAAGAATGGTTAGTTCAGTTGAACAAAATGGAAAACATTATCCACACAATTAAGCAAAGCTCTATTGCTGACATTGCTAAGATGCTAAGCATCAGTAGATCAAATCCGGAAGGGCTTTTTTATCCAGAAACCTACGCCTTCACTGCGGGCACAACAGATTTACAATTATTAAAACGTGCTCAACATAAAATGTCAGTGGAACTAGATTCTGCCTGGGAAAATCGCGCCCAACCTTTACCCTATAATAATAAATATGAAGCACTAATCATGGCGTCAATTATTGAAAAGGAAAGTGGTAAAAACGCTGAACACGGTATTATTTCATCTGTATTTGTAAATCGCTTAAATATAAATATGCGTTTGCAAACGGATCCTACGATAATATATGGGTTGGGCGATCGATATAAAGGCGACATTAAACGTAAACATAAACGAGAAAAAACAGCGTATAATACTTACCGAATTAATGGCTTACCGCCCACACCAATCGCTATGCCGGGGAAAAGTGCAATACATGCCGCTTTAAATCCCTTAGCAACTGATTATTTCTATTTTGTCAGTAATGGTAATGGTCAGCATATATTTTCGACGAACTTAAAAGATCATAATACTGCTGTTACAAAATATCAGTTGAACCAAAAAACTCAATAAGAAGTGAAAAATGAATAAAGGCCAATTTATTGTAATCGAAGGAATTGAAGGAGCTGGAAAGTCTTCAGCTATTTCGGTAGTTAAAAAAGTACTTATAGATCAAGGGATTGATTTTATAAATACCCGAGAGCCAGGTGGCACTCCTTTAGCTGAGTCATTGCGAAATATTGTAAAATCGGCTGATCATGAAGAAGTATTAACACAAGAAACTGAGTTATTACTGATGTACGCTAGTCGAAGCCAACTTCTTGCTAATCGCATTCTTCCTGCATTAGAAAAAGGGCAATGGGTTATCGGTGATCGTCATGATTTAAGCTCAAGAGCCTACCAAGGTGGAGGAAGAGAGTTTGACGATGAACTTATGGACACCATTGCGAAAGTTACCTTAAAAGGATTTAAACCGCAGTTGACGCTTTATTTAGATATATCGCCTGAATTAGGCTTAGCGAGAGCACAAGCAAGAGGCGCTTTAGATCGTATTGAGTTAGAAAAAATAGAATTTTTTCATCGAGTGCGAAATAAATACCGTGAAATTGCATTAGCCGATGATAATATTGTAATTATTGATGCGAGTGCACCTATGCCTGTGGTACATAATAATATTCGCTTAGCCGTTAAAGCTTTTTTGAAAAGTCAGTAATGTCCATGGTTGTAAATAGGAAATACAAATGCAAAGTTGGTTAGATCAACAGCAGCTTTTATTATCTAAGCAAATAACAAACATAAAATTACCTCATGCTATTTTAATTAATGGTGTCGAAGGTTCTGGTAAAAGTGAACTTTCTCAATGGCTTATTAAAGTTCTTTCATGTAGTAAACCTGAAAATATTCAACAGGTTTTAATACCGTGTCAACAATGTAAATCCTGCTTACTTCATCGCAGTAATACGTTCCCGGATCATTTACTTATTGAAAGTGGTGGTAAAAGTATTGGCGTTGATCAAGTAAGACAAGCGAGTCGTTTTTTTGAAAAAACAGCGCAAATAGGTCTTTGTAAATCAGCATTAATAACTTCTGCACATAACATGACAGTCTCAGCGGCTAATGCCTTATTAAAAACGCTTGAAGAACCTAACCCTGATAACTACATTGTATTATTAACATCTGAACTTGAAACGTTATTACCAACAATAATCAGTCGCTGTTTTATTATAGATATTAGACCGCCTGTTGGTGAAAAGTTATTAGCCGAACTGAAACAAACTGGTTCAGATCCTTTTGTGAATTTAAGTCAATTGAAAGAATTATCTGATCCATCAGTTAATGAAAGATATCAAAATTTTGAAAATTGTTTTTTTACTTTTTTGCAGAAAAATCCAATCAAGCGCAGCGAAATATTGAGTTTGTTGAATGAAAATACCGAAAGTGTTCGTTGGTTAGAAAAGGTTATGGTGAAGTTGATGAGACAACAACATAACTGGTTAGAAGGCGACAACGTTCTTAATGAAAAAGAAATATGGGCGATATACCAGTTAGTTTTGTCTGCGACTAAAAAGCTAAAGATACTAATGCAGGCGAATAAACAGTTTATATTGGAAAAATTACTTGTTGATATCGCTGTTGTGATCAATGAATAATAATGGTTAGCGCCATTAATTTTGAGGAAGTGTTATGCACAAATTTAGGGTAGAGTTTTTATCTGATAGAGAGTTATATCAATACTATATGCCTTTTGTAAAAAATGGCGGGCTTTTTGTCCGAACACCTGAACAATTTGATTTAGGCGATGATATTGAACTTGAAGTTACCTTACCTGACTCGTTAGAAGCTTCGGTAGTTATTGGGAACGTTTGCTGGTTAACGCCTATAGGTGCTCAAAATGGTACACCAGCTGGTATAGGTGTTAATTTTCAAGAAGATAAAGAGCATGTTCGTAACCAAATTGAAAAGTTGATAGGACGTTTGTTGAATTCATCAGAACCTACATTATCAATGTAGGCATTTTTTAACCTACTCAAAAATATTGGAGAAAATTGTTTGTTTATAGATTCACATTGCCATCTAGATAGGCTTGATTTAACAGAATTTGACGGCGAATTAGATAATGTACTTGAAGCAGCTACTGCAGCTCAAGTAGACGAGATCTTATGCGTTAGCGTTACCTTAGCTGAATTTCCTAGCATGGTAGAAAAAACGGCTAAATATAGCAATGTATGGCTCTCGTGCGGTGCTCACCCGTTAAATCAAGATGATTTAATTGACCAAGAAGAGCTGGCTCGCTTATCACAAACAGACAGAGTTATCGCGATTGGCGAGACAGGTTTAGATTATTTCTATGCGCCTGAAACTAAGGCTGTTCAACTGGATTCTTTTCGTAAGCATGTACGTGTTGCCAATCAACTAAATAAACCGCTAATTATTCATACCCGTGATGCTCAGCAAGATACTTTAGATATGCTTCGAGAAGAAAATGCTGAAAATGTTGGTGGGATTTTGCATTGTTTCACCGAAACATGGGATATGGCAAAGCAAGCTATTGATATGGGGTTCTATATTTCATTTTCAGGTATTGTTACCTTTAAGAATGCCAGTGAGTTACGTGAAGTTGCCAAAAAAGTACCAGATGACAAGTTTTTAATTGAAACTGATGCTCCTTATTTAGCACCAGTTCCTCATCGAGGAAAGCAAAATCAGCCGGCTTATGTTGCCGATGTAGCTAAGTTCTTAGCCAGCGTTCGAGGGCAGTCAGTTGAAGAAATAGCGGCACTATCAACAGCAAACTTTAAACGTCTTTTTAAAATGAAGTAAAAGCTAAATTTGTGTAAATATATATCTATCTTTATCAAAAAATAGGCAAAAAAGTGCCCGAAACTATTACTAGCTCGGGCTCAAGGGGATGGCTCATAACGAATTGAGCCTTGTGCTAATAAACACTATATAGATCTATGAAATCAGTAAAATAAAAAATAAAACTGTGCGAGCAATTGATTGATATTTAAACTGTATGAATAATTGTAGTGTAATCTTTTTTAAAAGCTAATTTAATTTTTTATTAATTTACATTTTTTTTAAGTGTTTGATATAAATATTCTTTATTTTATATTACTTGTATAGTTTTATATTCTCATTTAAAAATAAAACGGTATGTATATTTGATTTTTAAACGTCTATATAACTCTTTTATCTTGTGAATACTCTATGTTTTATGTCATGATAATTTCATTATTTAATACTCAATAAGACTGCCTTTTTTGTTAAATCGTCTATGGATCAGTTTCTTTTTTATTGCTTTTGGCTCTGCGCTTTACCAATGGATATTTCTTGGTAATATTTTAATATTTGAAGAGTTAGTTCAGGCTCTTTTTGCTATGTCCAAAGTGACCGTTGATATCGCCATTGGTTTGATCGGGATTTTAAGTTTTTGGCTAGGTATGATGAAAATTGCTGAAAACGCTGGGCTTATGGATAAAGTTGCTCGGGCTATTTCCCCGTTATTCACCCGTTTAATGCCAGGCGTTCCTAAAGGGCATCCCGCTATTGCATCTATGACGATGAATTTGTCCGCTAATTTCTTGGGATTAGATAATGCTGCAACCCCACTTGGCTTAAAAGCAATGCAGGATCTCCAGCAGTTAAATCCAAAAAAAGATACTGCAACGAATGCCCAAATATTATTTTTAGTGTTGAATACGTCCTCTGTAACGCTTTTTCCCGTTGCTGTTTTTGTTTATCGAGCCCAACAAGGTGCTGCAAATCCTACCGACGTTTTTGTGCCTATTATACTGGCAACTTTTGCTTCTACATTTGCAGGTTTATTAGCGGTGGCAACCGTGCAAAAAATTAAGTTACAAGATCAAATCGTTTTATTGTACTTGTCAGGTGCCATTGCTGTAGTGGGGGGATTAGTGGTTTATTTCTCAATGCTAACGACTCAAGCGCTCTCTGAACAATCGTCATTTCTTGGTAATTTCCTGATATTTTCAACGTTAATTCTTTTCATTCTTGCGGCAGTACGTAAAAAAGTCGATGTTTACGATAGTTTCATCGAAGGCGCTAAACAAGGTTTTGAAACAAGCATAAAACTGATCCCTTATTTACTTGCCATGTTGGTGGCGATAGGCGTCTTTCGTGCCAGTGGCGCATTAGCGTTAATTGTCGACAGCTTTAGGCAATTAGTGTTGCTTTTAGGTTTTGACACCCGTTTTGTAGACGCTATGCCTACCGCTTTAATGCAACCGTTAAGTGGCTCAGGTGCAAGGGCAATGATGATTGAAACCATGAAAACACACGGTGCTGACTCTTTTGCGGGTCGCTTAGCTTCAATTTTTCAAGGTTCAACAGAAACAACTTTTTATGTTCTTGCTGTTTATTTTGGCTCTGTAGGGATCCGTTATAGTCGACATGCTATTGCGTGTGGCTTACTTGCTGATTTTGCTGGTATTTCTGCTGCAATAGGCGTTTGCTACTGGTTCTTTGGTTAAAAAACGGCTTGTCCTCACATATTTTATTGGTCTTATTGTCGACAATTAAACTTTAGTCTACTTGACTATTTATCTATATGAGCTAAAATTCTTTCCAAACTCGTTAAATGTCGACAATCATGGCGTTAGATAATCCTACCTTACAAAAAGCAGTAACGACTGCAGATAAAGTTTTTGATGCAATGCTTCACGCCATTGTTGATGGAAATATTGCTGCAGGCAGCAAAATCAGTGAACCTGAGTTAGCTAAACAATATGAAATTAGTCGTTCTACATTACGAGAAGCGCTGAATCGTTTAGAGAAATGTCATTTAATTGAACGTAAAGCCAATGTAGGTTCTAGAGTTGTTGATTGTACTATCGAAGGTTTATTAGAGATTTACGTAGTACGCGAAGCACTTGAAGGCATGGCTTGTCGAGAAGCAGCAAACAACATGAGTGACGAAGAAATAGCTGAAATGCAAGCGATGCTCGCGCAACATGCAAATTCTCAAGCACTTAAAGATGGCATTTCTTATTATCAAGAAGAAGGCGATCTCGACTTCCATTATAAAGTGATTTTAGGCAGCCATAACCAACAACTTATTAATATTTTGTGTGGTCAACTTTACCATTTAGTGCGTATGTACCGCATTCAATTTGGTATGCACAGCCCTCGCGCTACTCGCGCTTTTCATGAACATTCAAATATTATTCAAGCCATTTGTGATCGTGATGGTGAACTTGCTGAAATTCTCATGCGACGTCATATTGCAGCGTCTAGAAAAAATATAGAAAAAAAAATAGCTCAACAAAACAAATAAATTAAGCAACCTATACAAATAATTTTAACAACGATTGTTAACAAATATACAACGACAACAAGAGGACAAATTATGTCTGCACAACTTTCACCTGGCGCAAAATTCCGTCAAGCATTAATAAACAACAAACCTTTGCAAGTGGTGGGTACTATTAACGCCTACTGCGCAATGATGGCTGAACAATTAGGTCACCAAGCTATTTACCTTTCTGGTGGTGGTGTTGCTAACGCTTCTTACGGTTTACCTGATTTAGGAATGACATCATTAAATGATGTTATTGCTGATGTACAGCGTATAACTTCTGCTTCAAGCTTACCGTTATTGGTTGATATTGATACTGGATGGGGTGGTGCTTTTAATATTGCTAAAACGATACGTGATATGGAAAAAGCAGGTGCTGCAGCTGTTCATCTTGAAGACCAAGTTGCTCAGAAACGTTGTGGACATCGTCCGAACAAAGAAATTGTATCGACAGAAGAAATGGTTGACCGCATCAAAGCGGCTGTTGACGCACGTACAGATAAAGACTTCTTTATTATGGCTCGTACCGATGCTTTTGCTCAAGAAGGATTAGAAGCTGCACTTGAACGTGCTAAAGCTTATGTAGCTGCGGGTGCCGATGGCATTTTTGCAGAAGCGGTTAAAACTGAAGAGCACTACCGAGCATTCACTTTAGCCCTAGATGTACCAGTACTTGCAAATATTACAGAGTTTGGCCAAACCGAATTATGGAATAAAGATCAATTAGGCGAGTGGGGCTGTGCCATGGTGCTTTACCCATTATCTGCATTTCGTGCGATGAATAAAGCAGCTGAATCAGTTTATAAAACTTTATTAGCAGATGGCGATCAAAAATCTGAAATTGATAACATGCAAACACGTATGGATTTATATGATTACCTTGGTTACCACGACTACGAACAAAAACTTGATGGCCTTTTTTCTGAAGGCAAAAACAAGTAGTTCTAAAATTTACTATAAAAAATAAAATTGTAGTCGGTAGAAAGATGAAAAGTCCGACAAACGTAAAAAACATGAGGAAAGTAATATGTCAGATAAAAAATTAAGTGGTGCAGGTTTACGTGGTCAAAGTGCAGGTGATACAGCGTTATGTACCGTGGGGCAATCAGGTTCAGGGTTAACGTATTGTGGTTATGATATTGCTGATTTAGCGGACAATTCAACGTTTGAAGAAGTTGCCTACTTACTTTTCAATGGCGAATTACCTAATGAAAAAGAACTCGCAAGCTATAAAACAGACTTGTTCGCCATGCGCGATTTACCGGAAGCCTTAAAAGCTGTTTTAAAGCTTATTCCAAAAGAAACACACCCTATGGATGTTATGCGCACGGGTTGTTCATTTTTAGGTAACTTAGAGCCTGAAAATGATTTTTCAGAGCAAAACAAAGCAGCTAATCGTTTGTTAGCCGCATTCCCTGCAATCATGTGTTATTGGTATAAGTTCTCACATGACGGTGTAGAAATTGATTGTACATCAGACGAAGACTCTTTAGGTGGACACTTTTTACGTTTATTAAATGGTGAAAGCCCGTCAGCACAGCATCAACGTGTGATGGATGTATCATTAATTTTATATGCTGAACATGAGTTCAATGCCTCTACTTTTACAGCGCGTGTATGTGCTTCAACATTGTCTGATATGTTCTCTTGTATCACGGGTGCTATTGGTTCATTACGAGGTCCATTACACGGTGGAGCAAACGAAGCAGCTATGGACATGATTCAAACGTTTACATCTCCAGCAGATGCTAAAAAACAAATGGCAGGCATGTTAGCACGTAAAGAAAAAATCATGGGTTTTGGCCATGCTATTTACCGCACTTCTGATCCACGTAACGTCATTATCAAAAAATGGTCTGAAAAGTTAGCCGCTGAAAATGGTGATACCTCACTTTATGATATTTCGGTTGCTTGTGAAGAATTCATGTGGGACACGAAGAAATTATTCTGTAACGCTGATTTTTTCCATGCTTCAACTTATAACTACATGGGGATACCAACAAAATTATTTACGCCTATTTTTGTTTGTTCACGTCTAACAGGTTGGGCTGCTCACGTGATGGAGCAACGTTCAAACAACCGTATCATTCGTCCAAGTGCTAATTACATCGGTGCTGAGCCAAGAACTGTTACGCCAATTAGCGAAAGGTAATTGTTATGAATTATGAACATCGTAAACCGCTACCAGGCTATAAAATTGGTGGCGTCAATATTGATTATTTTGACACACGTAGTGCTGTTGAAGCTATAAGTGTAGGTAGTTACGCAAAGCTACCTTACACCTCAAGAGTATTAGCGGAGCAACTTGTACGTCGTTGCTCACCTGAAACCTTAACGGATTCGTTGAAGCAATTAATTGAGCGTAAGCAAGACCTAGATTTTCCTTGGTATCCGGCACGTGTTGTTTGTCATGATATTTTAGGGCAAACCGCTTTGGTTGATTTAGCGGGTCTTCGCGACGCTATTGCTGACCAAGGTGGCGACCCATCTAAAGTTAACCCTGTTGTACCTACACAACTAATTGTAGATCACTCTCTTGCAGTAGAAGCGCCAGGTTTTGATCCACAAGCGTTCGATAAAAATCGTGTCATTGAAGACCGTCGTAATAAAGACCGTTTTAAATTTATTGAGTGGAGCAAAACAGCTTTTAAAAACGTTGATGTAATTCCTGCGGGCAATGGCATTATGCATCAAATCAATTTAGAAAAAATGTCCCCCGTTATTCAATTACGTGACGGTGTCGCTTTTCCTGATACTTGTGTCGGCACCGACAGCCATACACCACACATTGACTGTTTAGGCGTTATTGCTATTGGTGTTGGCGGTTTAGAAGCAGAAACTGTTATGTTGGGTCGTCCGTCGATGATGCGCTTACCGAATATTATTGGCGTAAAATTGGTGGGCAAACGCCAACCAGGTATTACAGCAACGGATACGGTATTGGCCATTACTGAATTTCTACGCAATGAAAAAGTTGTTTCTAGCTATTTAGAATTTTTTGGTGAAGGCACTGCGAA